>OFEK01000154.1_pt1 | contig 97414 bp, 80 predicted proteins | sample 1521131 | NCBI WGS metagenome assembly OFEK01 (sample SAMN05720209, study PRJEB24109) | activated sludge metagenome | isolation source: Anaerobic digester | place: China | collected 2015-12-16 | reverse complement strand
TCTGTTTATATATCAACATAATATGTGAGTTTTGTTCTATTTTGAGGATGCCCTAAATACCAGGTAGTGGTAAGGGATGCATATGGGATTCCTATTGAAAACAAGGCAGTAGGCATAAGAATTAGTTTGTTGGAAGACAGCGCCACGGGGGTCGCAGCCTATGTGGAAACCCATGCCGTGATTAGCAATGCCATGGGACTGGTTAACCTGGTCATTGGCCAGGGTAGCGCTGTAAGCGGCAGTTTTGCCACCCTCGCCTGGCACAGCCATGAATACCACGCCAAAGTGGAGGTTGATACCGCTGGCGGCAGCAACTACGCCCTGCTGGGTATCTCGCAACTGCTCACGGTGCCCTATGCTTTTCATGCTGGAAGCGCTAATTTGCGCAGCATGACCCAAAGCCAGCGCGATGCCATCCAGAACCCTGCCCAGGGCATGCAGCTCTTCAATCTCACTACTTATTGCGTGAACCTATACATCAATAACCAATGGCGGGAAATGAGTTGTACTCCCTGGCTATGTGGAGAGCCACTGCTGGATGAACGCGATGGCCAGGAGTACCCCACCGTGCAAATAGGCACCCAGTGCTGGATGGCAAAGAACCTGAACGTGGGTATTATGGTTAATTCTGTAAATACTGGGAGTCAAAATTCAGATGTTAGTAACAATGGCATCATTGAAAAATTTTGCTACAACAACGATTTGGCCAATTGCACGAACTACGGGGGCTTATATGAATGGAACGAGATGATGAACTATGTAACCACCCCTGGCGTCCAGGGCATATGTCCAGATGGCTGGCATATCCCCACAGATGGGGAATGGTATGTGTTATCAGACTTTTTAGGAGAATCAAGTAGTGTTGGCGGGAAAATGAAGGAAACAGCCACTACGCATTGGTATCCGCCAAATACCGGAGCCACCAACAGCAGTGGATTCACGGCGCGAGGGGGCGGCTACCGCCATCCTTATGGCAATTTCAACGATATAAAGCACAACGGCCACTTCTGGTCGTCTTCCGAGAGTTCCCCTTTAGGTGGAATCTTCCGTACCCTGACCTTTTCTCTCACAATCCTTAATAGGAACATCTACCATAAGTCTTACGGGTTTTCCGTTCGTTGCCTCAGGAATTGAGAATGAGTTGAAAGTTGAAAGTAGAAAGTTAAAAGTGGGTGTATGGGAGTTAGTAGGTTTGAGGAGTTGATAGTATGGCAGGAGGCTAAAGTGTTTTGTATTGAGGTTTATAAGGTGTTTGAGCACAGCAAGGATTTTGGATTTAAAGACCAGATACAGCGTGCTTCTGTTTCTATCATGAACAACATAACCGAGGGTTCGAGTATAAAGCGGAAAGTGATAAAGTTTGAAAGTTTCAGCGTGGACACTACGGACAGCAAGGGAATGAGTTGAAAGTAGAAAGTAGAAAGTTAAAAGTGGGTGTATGGGAGTTAGTAGGTTTGAGGAGTTGATAGTATGGCAGGAGGCTAAAGTGTTTTGTATTGAGGTTTATAAGGTGTTTGAGCACAGCAAGGATTTTGGATTTAAAGACCAGATACAGCGTGCTTCTGTTTCTATCATGAACAACATAACCGAGGGTTCGAGTATAAAGCGGAAAGTGATAAAGTTTGAAAGTTTCAGCGTGGACACTACGGACAGCAAGGGAATGAGTTGAAAGTAGAAAGTAGAAAGTTAAAAGTGGGTGTATGGGAGTTAGTAGGTTTGAGGAGTTGATTGCCTGGCAGAAGGCTAAAGTGCTTTGTATTGAGGTTTATAAGGTGTTTGAGCACAGTAAGGATTTTGGATTTAAAGACCAAATACAGCGTGCTTCTGTTTCTATTATGAACAACATAGCTGAGGGTTCGAGTATAAAGCGGAAAGTGATAAAGTTTGAAAGTTTCAGCGTGGACACTACGGACAGCAAGGCCAAATCAAAACTTTATCACTTTCTACTTTCTACTTTCCACTTTCTACTTTCTACTTTCTTAAAGTGGTACTCGCGAGCGATTTGCATCTCCGCTCGATTTTAATATTTTTGAACTGAAAAATGAGTATGATATGGAAGATATGATTTTGGGTATCGGGTCGCGTGTGAAACATCCCGATTATGGTATGGGCGTTGTAATCCAGGTCCGCCTGGATTCTTATGAGATCACTTTTATTGAATCAGGTACAAGACGCATACTCCGGACTTACCAGGGACTGGAAGTGATCGATGCAGAAGAAGTGGATACAGATGTGGTGTCCTTTGCACAGGTCGAACGCATGTTCCGTAAAGTAATACGGGAAATCACGGATATTACGGAAGAAGTGGATATCGCCGATAAGTGGATAGGAGGGACGGTGATTTTCGAACCCGGCAGGAAAGACCTGAAAGGGAAAGAAATGCCCATCGACGCCTTTTTTCATAAGATCGTCATGTTGCGCGACCGCCTGAGGGTCATGGAGCAGCGCATCAACAGCAGTAAACTCGAGGAGGACGAGAAGATCAATCTTCAACAATATATCACCAAAATATACGGAACCTTGACTTCTTTCAACGTACTGTTTGCTGAGAAAGAGCATTATTTCGTCGGTGAAAAAGGCAAGTCTGATTAATATTGCCCTTGCAGGGAAAGAATGAAGTTGCGCCCCGGTGCACTGATGCCCGAGGAATAGGGTCTGTAGTGCCGGTCCAGGATATTTTCCACCCCGGCCGATAAACGGAGGTGCTTTCCCAGACTTGCCTGGGCCTTGAGATGAAACGCATACCAGGCAGGACTTCCGTCAACGGTGTAGATATGAGGTTTGTTCCGCTCCGACGGTGCAAAATCCTGTGTCCGCTTCCATCCATTAAATTCCATGGTAGCATGAACCTCAATGAGTTTATTCTGCCATGAAATCCTGGTCATACCGAAAAGGGGCGGGATATGCCGCAAGGGTAGCCGCTCCGGTTCCTCATAACCTCTTGTAAGATGGAGTTGCTGTTGTATGGCCCAGGCCCTGCCCGGACGGGCATACAGAACGAGGCTGGCGCCATAGATCCTGGCCTTGCCGCTGTTCACCAAAGCCTGAATCCGGCTCATCTGTCCATCATACATCAGGGAATCCCTGCCTGCATAGCTATAGTCACTTCTGACCATAATATCCCTCACCCAGGTGTGATAAGCCAGTGCTTCCATCCTGATGTTCTCTGATGCACGGTAGATGATCCCGGCCTCCAGATTGTAGGTGTATTCCGGCCCCAGCTCCTGGTTTGGCACAATCAGGAATCCTGGCTCTGAGTCGAAAATCTTACCGGCATCATCCAGGTTGGGAGCCCGGAAACCAGACCCCAGCATCAGGTTCAATTGCCAATGCTTCGTTGGGTGATGTACCACCCCCACATTCCCTGTCAGGGCTCCACCTTCGATCTCTATCTTATTGAATGGCAGATTGTAAAACGAATTATCCTCTATGAAAGATTGAAGTCCTGTATACGTATAGCGAAGGCCGGATTGAAGGACCCACACTTCTGCAGGGCGATAGCTTCCCTGGGCATAGAATGCAGCGCCGTAGTATCGGTTCTGGCCATCCGGGTAACGACTGGATGCGGATGTGCGCTGTCCGGTGAATATGTTTTCCTGCTCACCCCGGCTGTGGATATCGTTCCATAAGACCTCTGTACCATAATAGGCTCTGAACCGGGCTGATATCTCTTTTTCAGCGTCCAGGTTAAGATTCAAAGCTGTCAGCTCATCCGTCCGGTGGAATAGCTGGCTGTTCTGAAACCTGCGGTCATGGCGGCTCTCTGTAATGTCCTGATGCGCAGCATTCAGCATGAATTTATCCCAAAGCAGGACTGGCTTCCTGGATACTATTGAGACCTGATTCATCATCCATTTCTGTGGACCGTAATACCAGGATGCATAGCGTGGTTTTGTGCTGCTTCCTTCCGTAAGCCTGTCATATCGGTGCACATCGGTCCCGGTGCTCAGATGGAAGGCATACGTGAGATCGAGCTCCGTACGTGGTACATAGCGTATCTTTTGCAGGATGTTCAGCTGCTGATAACCAGATGGGATTTGTACAGAAGGATCCGGATTCGGAAGAACGGTATCCTGATCATTTATCTGATCAACATACCATTCCCGTTTACCAAATTCAGGATAAGCGGCAGGGTAGGACCTTCCGGATCGCAGATCGCCAAAGCTGCTTAGGGTGACACTGCCCAACCACGCCCATTTTTCAAAGCCTTGATTTATAAGTATATGTCCGCTGCGTTCGCCACTCGCCGAGGCATAACGGAAGCTGGCAGCGCCATTTGTTCTTGCAGTGCTATCCGGCTGCAGCATGGGTTTGCGTGTATGAAAATCCATGACACCACCCAGGGCGTCACTGCCATAGATGGCTGCACCGGGACCCATGATGACTTCTGCTGACGCCAGGGACATGGCATCCAGCAGCACGACATTCTGCACGTTACCGCTTCGAAAGATGGCATTGTTCATCCGGATACCATCCACCACGATGAGGAGTGAATTGGCAGAGAACCCCCGTATCATGGGACTGCCACCGCCGGCCTGGCTTTTTTGAATAAAAATCTCACCGCTACTTCCCAGTACATCTGCCATGGTGGGCGACTGAGCAAGGTTTATCTGCCTGGCATCCAGTTGCATAATCCGAAATGGCACTTCCTTTCTGTCTTGTTCCCAATGCGAAGCAGAAACCACAAATTCAGATAACTGGATGATTTTCCGAACCAGATAGACCTTCCCTGAAAATAGTTCGCTGCTGCCGGGTTCCAACTGCCTTAGCACAAAGGCAGGGTGTTGCAAAACCAGCGTATCACCGGCTTTGAAAGCACGAAGATCTACCTTACCATCCACACCGCTTAATACAGATTGCTCCCTCTTCTTGCTGAAAACCAGGACACGCTCAATGGGCGTGCTGCTTTCAGCATCCAGGATGGTAATCACCTGGGCCTGAAGGCTGAATGAAAACAGGGTGAATAGCGCAACAACCCATCTCATCTCCGTGCATTTGATACAAAGATAGGAAATGCCTGAGGAGGGCGGCCTTTATGCAGAGAGGAGAATCAGCTTCACTTTGCTGGCGTGCAGCAACTGCCTTCGACTTTCACCTCCTTCACCGGTGTGAGTTTCTCTGTTTTGGGACTGATATAAGGAATCCCCAGCGACAGGCCACGGAGTATAAACAGGATTCCCAGGACGATGACCATGGGCTTGACAATGGCGCTGAGCCTGGCGCGCAGGCGTCCACCAATGGCATGTCCTGCCAGGGTAATACCCATCATCACAGGTATGGTTCCAAGGCCAAACACCAGCATAAACAGGATGCCATTGACAACATCGTGGGTATTCAGGGCCCCGGCCACGGCCACATAAACCAGTCCGCAGGGCAGTAAACCGTTCAACAGCCCGATCAGAAAGAGGTTATGCATGGCAGCATGGCCAAACCGTTTGCTGAACAGTACGCTCAGCTTCGCTGAATAGCTGTTGATCAAACGCTCAAACCGGCTGTTTTTATGGCTCATCCAGGGAAGTAAGATGCTAAGGATCATGATAATGCCAATCAGAATGGAGGCCCATTGCTGAAAACCCGCCAGATAGATCCCCTTGCCCAGGAGGCCGAAAAGGGCACCCAATACACCGTATGTAATGGAACGGCCAATATTGTAAAGGAGAGTTCCTGTTACTTTACCGGGCCAGGCTTTACTACCCACCGGCAAAGCCAGGGCAATCGGGCCGCACATCCCGATGCAATGCAGGCTACCGATCAATCCGATGGTCAGGGCTGTATACAGATCGATCATAAGTCCGCCTTTCCTTCAATAGTCAACGTCTTTTCCATGTAATATCCAAGCCCATCCTGGGTCCAGTCCATTTTTAGAATATACCGCCCCCGGAGCTCATGCACCGGAAAAACAAATGTGCCGCTATCATTGAGGAACAAGGCCGTTTCAAAATCTCCTTTATCGGAGGCGCGGTTGTAAAAATGGACCTTTCCTTGCACGGCACCAGGCCTGAAGAATTCCGGAAAGTGCACAAAGATCTGATCCTGCGAGGTGCTGAGAATGATATCATCCTTAAATGGGAGTGCATTTTTGGTCTTCTCCAGGTTCAGATCGTATTCCTGGCTTTTGGGATAATAGTCCCTCTCTACCAGGCTAACATCCTCCCTGATCATCCTCAACACAAAAAAGGCCAGCATGATAATGAACAGGATCATGGCCAGAACCAGCTTGCTACCCCAATTCCATTTCATCATAATAATCTCATCTATCTGTCATTGTACCGGCACATCCGGTCCAATGAAATTGGTTTTAAAATCAGTCAGCTTTTTATCGCCTGAGTATACGTCAATTTGAACTGCAGTATTGGATGAAGCAATGATGCTGCGGGGCATGACGATCATCATACGGGATTTGGACAGTGTTCCGGCAGGAGCGGTCAGAGGTTCTCCGATAAAAATGACTTCACCTTCTACCGGGTTGATTTTCAACGTCACCGGTATATCGTGGCGGGATTTGTTGACCAGCTGAATGCTGTAGAGATTGGCCAGTTTATCCGGTCCATAGTCCTGGTAGAGCGTTCCGGGTTCTCTCAATACCGTCAGCTCAACCTCCGATCTCGTCAGGAGCAGATAACCACTTACGGACATCAGGATGGTCAGGACCACGGTATAGGCCATGGTTCGGGCGGTCAGGATGCTCCGTTTTCCTGTATTGATGCCACTTTCAGAATCATACCGTATCAGGCCGGGAGGGCGGTGCATCCGTTTCATGACCCCGTTGCAGGCATCGATGCAGGCGGCACAGTTGATGCATTCCAGCTGCGTACCATTACGGATATCGATACCGGTAGGGCATACCCGCACACATTGGAAACAATCGATGCAATCGCCATTGCCGGCTTCAGGCTGCTGGGTTCCGGCCCTGGCAGGAGCCCTGGGCTCACCCCGCTTGTGATCATAGGCCACCACAATCGACTTTAGATCCAGCAAAACTCCCTGTAGTCGTCCGTAAGGACACAGTATGATGCAGACCTGCTCGCGAAATGAGCTGTATATGAAATAGATGAACCCAGCCAGCAGCAGCATGACGAAGAATCCAAGGGTGTTGCCCAAAGGTCCTGCTGCGATCATATCCCATACGTAGGCTGCTCCCAGTATATAGGACAGAACTATATGAGAGATGAACAGCGAGAGGAAGATAAAGACGAGATGTTTGCCCCCCTTTCTCAGCACCACTTCCAGATCCGGATCTTTGGTTGCCAGCATCTTCTGTTTCCTGTAATCTCCTTCAAAGAGATACTCGACTTGCCGGAAAAGGAACTCCAGAAACAGGGTCTGGGGGCAGGCCCAGCCACAGAAAATGCGGCCGTAGATGACGGTAAATAGGATGATGAAGACGATGAAGGTCAACAATAACAAGGCAAGCAGGAAGAAATCCTGGGGATAAAAGGGCAGTCCAAAAAGTATAAACCTGCGCTCGAAGAAATTGAAGAGCAGGATGGGCTCACCACCAGCATGGATAAAGGGGGCCGCAAAGAAGAACGCCAGTAGCAAGATAGCGACGACAGACCTGGCACGGTAAAGCTTACCTGAAGGCCGCTTGGGATATATCCACTTCCTTTTGCCACGCTGATCAACCGTATGCAGCATGTCACGGTAATACGTCTGTTTACCTTCCTCCTGTCGGGTATCCTGTTGGTTCATTCAGGCGATTTTTCAATGGGTCAAGTCATGGTATTCCCAGACATGATGTTAAATCAGGGTATGGCGCTCGCCGTGGTTTAGTACTTTACTCCCTGGGGTTCCTTAGGGTTGGCGGGGGTGGATCCGACCAAGATCTCCAGAATATAGCTACTCACTTCAAGTCGCTGTTTTGGTGATAGTTGATCCTCATAAGGCACCATGCCTTTTTCGATGATCCCTTCTGTCACCACTTTGTACATGTCCTGAATGGTATTGCCATGCAACCAATAATTGTCGGTGAGGTTAGGCCCGACCAGGCCACCGCCATCAGCAAGGTGACAAACAGCGCAAAGGTTGGCAAAGATCTGCTTGCCGCTGTTCAGACTTGGCTCATCCGTAAGCAGTGCGATCTCAAATGCCTTGGGGGCTTCGGCTGTTGCTTCGTCTCCGGTTGTAACCACTTGTTGGGCAACCGCTTTGCTCCGTTCCGCCGCTGCCATGGCTTTGGCAAATTCCTTCTCCTGGACCAGCTCGCTGGGCCTGAACAGAAACAAGGAATACAAGTACAATATAGCAAAGGCTATCGTACCCATAAACAAATAGTTGAACCAGGAGGGTGGATCATTATCCAGCTCTCTGATACCGTCGTATTCATGGTCCTTGAGCAATCGGTCATTGGTCAGGGTATCGATTTCGTAATCTTCGGCCTCGGGCTGGGCTGGTTTTGGATCTGTATTCATTTCAATGCTATTTTCAGGTTAAGCCAGGTGTTTTCTTTTCGGTTGTGCGTTCCGGTTCCTCCTCGTCGGTGCTCAATGGCATCCGGGCATATTCTCTCGCTTTATTAGCTTTGATCCGCATCACCCATAGAATAACCACGAGAAAGAAAATAAAGAAAATCAGGATACCCAGTATTGCATAGATGTCTGTGCCTTCGATGTTTGCAAGTACGTTGCGGGCCAACTTCATCGCTGAATGCTTATTTATCTGATTTAGGCTGAGAAATATCTTTACCAAGTCGCTGCAGATAGGCGATCATGGCGATGACCTCCCTGGTATCTTCCACATTCACCCCGTCTTTTCTCAACTGCCCTGCAATCTCTCCAGCCTGCTTCATAAGGTCTTCATTGGCAATCTGGTCGTACCCTTCAGGATAGGGTACCCCCAGCGATTGCATGACCCTGATTTTTTTGGCCGTGGTCGATATATCAAGATCATTTTCAGTCAGATGCCTGTAGGAGGGCATGATGGATTGCTGTACCAGCAGTCGAGGGTCATAGAAGTGTTTATAATGCCACATATCCGGTTTATTGACAAGGCTGCCCGGGACACCGGCCCTGGCCAGGTCAGGTCCGGTTCGCTTGGATCCGAACTGGAAGGGAAAGTCGTAGATGCTCTCGCCAGCTTTGCTGTAGTCACCGTATCTTTCCACTTCGGATCGGAAGGGTCGTACCATCTGACTATGACAGTTGTAGCATCCTTCCCGCACGTACAGATCCCTGCCATGCAGTTCCAGAGGTGTATAGGGCTTCACTGACTCGATGATGGGAATATTGGACTTAATCATGAACATGGGAACAAACTCAATGATACCGCCGATCAGGATAGCGATCAGCGCCAGGACTGTGAATTGCACCGGACGTGACTCAAGAAGGCGATGTCCTTTGGCGGAATATCCTGTCATGTTTAGCGCAGGTGCTTCGTCTGATTCATAGCGAATAAACTTCCCGGCCTGGATGGTTTTCAGGACATTATATATCATGATCAGGATGCCGCTGATGTACAGCAATCCACCAAAGGCCCTAATGTAATACATCGGAAGGATCTGCACCACCGTTTCCATGAAATTTGGGTATTTCAGGAAACCATCGTCGGTGAACTCTTTCCACATCAGACTCTGTGTGATGCCGGCAAAATACAAGGGAATGGCAAAAAACAACATCCCTGTTGTCGCCAGCCAGAAATGCGCATTGGCCAGCTTAATACTGAAGAGTTTCGTGTCATACAGCCGGGGAAGCAGCCAGTATATCATCCCGAAGGTCAACATGCCATTCCAGCCTAATGCACCGATATGTACATGCGCAATGGTCCAGTCGGTGAAGTGACTGATGGCATTGACAGTCTTGGTGGAGAGCAGGGGACCTTCCAGGGTTGCCATGCCATAAGCTGTTATGCCGACAACGAACATCTTCAGCACAGGGTCTTGCCGCACCTTATCCCATGCACCACGCAAGGTAAGCAAGCCGTTGATCATCCCTCCCCAGGAAGGCGCGATCAGCATGACCGAAAATACCACCCCCAGGGCCTGTACCCAGTCGGGTAAGGATGAATACAGCAGATGGTGCGGGCCTGCCCAGATATATAGAAAGATGAGCGACCAGAAGTGAATGATAGAAAGCTTGTAAGAATAAACCGGCCGGTTGGCAGCCTTGGGAACGAAATAATACATCAATCCCAAAAATGGCGTGGTCAGGAAAAATGCAACAGCATTGTGTCCATACCACCACTGCACCAGTGCATCCTGGATGCCCGCGTATACGGGATAGCTCTTTAACAAGTTTACCGGGATGTTGATCGAATTGACGATATGTAAAACCGCGACGGTTACGAAGGTGGCGATGTAGAACCAGATGGCCACGTAGATATGCCTGACTCTTCTCTTAAGGGTTGTCATAATCAGGTTGATGCCGAAGATGACCCAAACCAGGGCAATGGCGATGTCGATCGGCCATTCCAGTTCAGCGTATTCTTTTCCAACCGTATAACCAAGTGGCAGCGTAATCGCAGCAGCCAGGATGATAAGTTGCCATCCCCAGAAATTGATCAGCCCGAGGGCTTTGCTGTAGATGGGTGTTTTGAGTAATCGGGGGAGGCTGTAGTAGATCCCTGTAAAAATGGCATTGCCGACAAAGGCAAAAATGGCCGCATTGGTGTGCAAAGGCCTGAGTCGACCGAACGACAGGATGGGAGCACCACCGGTCAGGTTTGGGAAAACCAGCAGCAAGGCGATGAGCAGACCAACAATGGTTGCGATGATTCCCCAGAAGATCGTCGCATTGAAAAAGAGCCGTGCAATTCGGTTGTCATAAGTAAATCTCTCAAGCTCCATATTATTACTGATTTAGTTGTTCATCGTTCATGTCTTTGGATGGCTTCTGCTCATCAGATTCGACGGAAGGCAGGACATCCTGTGTTGTTTCACGTTTGTTTTCAAAGAGCATCCTGACAGACGGCGTGTAATCATCATCATACTGCCCCGATCTCACAGCCCAGATGAACGCGGCCAGGAACCCCCCTGCGAGTATAATCCCAAGAATTATCAATACAATGATGGCCTTCATCTCACCCTCTCTTAGGGAATCGTTGATCCTCTTAACAAATCTATGTAATTACGTAAATGTCTAAGGCAGTAGCCATACATTTAGAATAATTCTTAATAGAATAATTCAATCATCGATTGAGGATAAAAGAAGCCATTACCGGCTTTTGACTGGAAACCAGCGGCGACCGGCCAGCATCACTGAAAACGTAGTGAAAGCGACAATGCTCACCGAACTCAGTGGCATCAGGATGGCTGCAATCAGGGGTGAAAGCATGGCACTGACAGCGAATGACAGGCCAATGATATTGTAGATGAACGAGATGAGGAAACTCTGCCGGATGATGCGCATGCTCTTCTTCGTGAAGCTCAGGAAGGTGCCAAGCCGGAAGAACTGAGAAGATTCCAGAATGGCATCGCTGGCTGGAGAAAAGCTGAAAACATCATCAGCGACACTGATCCCGGCATGGCTCTGGGCCAGGGCGCCGGCATCGTTTAAGCCATCGCCGATCATCAGCACCTTGTGTCCGCTCAACATCAGATCCTGGATATAATCCCGTTTTCCGGTCGGTGTCTGGTTAAAGTGAAGCTGTGCGTCATTCCCAAAAAATTTCTGCAGGCGCTCCCGCTCGGCATCGTTATCTCCTGATATCAGGTGCAATGCATAACGTGGCCTGAGCTCCCTGACCAACATTTCGAGCCCTTCACGGTATTGATTTCCAATGCTGTAATAACCCAGCGACTGCCCATCAATCCCGACATATACGCGGCTGGCTGCAGTCTGCTCTGATTCAGCCTGTCCCGTGACAAAGAGGGCCGATCCAATATTCACCCGATGCCCGTTGAGACTTGCAGTTATACCCATGCCCGGTATTTCATCGTATTGCTCACACGCAATCAGCGGGGCATCTTTGAGGTGAGCATACAGGACTGTGCTAAGTGGGTGACTGCTGTGGCGCAGGACGGAGCGTATCAGGATTTGTTCCTCACTACCCTGATCTTTCCCTACAAAATGTATCTCTACCTCCCTGTTCATGGTAATGGTACCTGTTTTATCAAATACCACGGTGTCCACCTCATTCAGAGTTTCAATGACCTCAGCTTTTTTGATATAGAACCCCATTCTTCCAAACAGTCGCATGGTGCTGCCAAATGTGAAAGGCACGGTGAGCGCAAGGGCACAGGGGCAGGCAATGATTAGGACGGAAGCAAATACATATACAGCGGTGGCCAGGCTGTCAGCGATGACCCAATATGTAAAGGCACCAAAAGCAATAGCGAGGATGATAAGGGTGAAATACCGGCTGATCTGGTTCGTCAGGTTATTTAACCTGCCCTGCTGCTTGCTGTCCTGATGCTGATTCCAGAGTTGCGTCAGGTAGCTTTGTTCCACAGCCTTTTCAACCTCAAGAATGATGGTACTGCCAACCTGTCTGCCACCGGCATAAATGAAGTCTCCTGCATTCTTACGGACCGGCAGTGCCTCTCCGGTAACAAATGAATAATCGATATTGCCATTCCCCTCAATGAGCTGTGCATCGGCCGGAATAAGCTCCTGATTTCGGATCATGATGCGATCGCCTGTCCTCAGATCCTTGATGGGAGTGATCAGTTCCTTTCCTTCTTCCAGCTTCGTAACAGCAACTGGGAAATAGGACTTGTAATTCCGCTCAAAAGAAAGGGCCTCGTATGTTTTTCCCTGATACCATTTACCGACCAGCAGAAAAAAGAGCAATCCGGCCAACGAATCCATGTAGCCAATACCCTGTCCTGAGAATACAACCCAAGAGCTTTGAAGGAATAAGGCAATGATACCCAAGGTAATAGGAAGGTCTATGCTGATGATCCCGTGCCTTAACCCCTTCCAGGCTGAGATATAATAATCGGTGGCGCTGTAAAAGATCACAGGAAGGATGAGGATAAAACTCAACCATCCGAATAAATGCCTGAATTCCTGCTCCAATAGATGTCCACCAGGTACATATTCTGGAAAACTGTACATCATGATGTTCAGAAAACTGAAGCTGGCAATCCCGATCTTGAGCAGCAAACCCCTTCTCGGACTTCCTGGTTTAACAGCTTCAAGGTCATCTAATGTAATCTCAGGGATATAATGGATAGAAGTGAGGAGTTCAGCGACTTGCCTTAAGGTAATCTGCGCATGATTAAAGGTAATATTGACCTGCTTTTTGGGGAAATGAACGTTGGAATGCAGTATGCCCGGATGCAAAGTCTGCAGGTGTTCCAGCAACCAGATACAGGAAGCACAATGAATTCCGGGAATAAAGAAACGAACGGAGGAAACCGAACCATCGCTGAAATACAGCAATTTATCACGGATTTCTGTGTTATCGAGAAACGCAAAGGCCTTGATTTCCTGTGGACGTTCTATTCTTATTCCTGACATAGGCTGAATCTCATAATACTGATGCAGCTTCTTTTCGTTCAGGATATGATACACTGTTTTGCATCCATGACAGCAAAAGGCCTTTCCCTCCCATAAGACAGGATTCCTGCCGCAACCGGCCCCGCAATGCACACATTTCTTTTCTTCCATCCCTTTTAAAACCAGGTATTTGAGGCCATCATTCTCGGTCGCTCATCAAAATGAACATCTTTAATACTGGTGTTCTTTTTGATCTAAACATCTTCACAGGTTCGTTTTCTTTATGATTAATGTGCAGAAATAAGGCTATCTACTTCGTTAACAGATAAATGCCAGGCTTCTTTGACCACCGTTGTATCTTTCAGTAAGTAGTCTCCAAAGAAACCCCTTTTCCCTGAAACCTGGTGATGGTGTAATACCCTGTGCAAATGTCTGAGCGCCTTGCCCCGGGAACTCCCGAAACAGGCTTCGTCTAACACATAAACAGGATATGGATAATGACTGTTAGAGACCCGGGACTTAATGGCATCATAGTCATAACTGCTTGATATTAACAAAACATTAAGCCTTTGCCCGGCTGTTGTGGCAGCAATTTGCAGCTTGTTTAGCAATCCGGCATGATCGGCGGATGGACAGTAAGGCGCCCAGATGTGCACCCAGGTGTAGTCGTAGGACTTTAGGATTTTTTGAATATCCTGTTCACACAGTCGGTATATAATCAATGCGGTCGTGTCGTATCCTGAAGTCAGGGAGATTTCTGCAGGAAAGGGCTGGAAATGTTGTTTTTCAGCTTCATTAAGGTATCCGTAACCACCGTTGTTAATATAAACCATGCAGCCTGTGAGAAAAGGAATAATCACCAGGGCCATACTGTAACCTGGAATACTTCGTCGATTGATGGGGTCCTTCATAAAATCCGTTAAAACTAACCCTCATTTCTGATCGGCCTTAGAGGATTCATTTTTGTCCACGCGTCCAGAGTGTAGACATTAAAATAACCCATCATTTTCATGCTGGCTTTTTCAGATCAGTCCTAATGCAGGAAAACCTTTCAAATATACCTGGATTTTATTTTTATCTGCATTATTAACCTAGGTGCTGGGTTGATGATGCATTCATGCGTTTAAGTATTACAAATCAGGCCTGATCTAATAGAACATTTTATATATGTTTAATGTTCCTTAACTTTGCCAGGCTTATTTCCGGTTTAACCCAACACACCAAAACGCAATCTAATATGTTTGACCTCGATCTGATCCGCCGCGCCTATGAAATGTTGCCGCAACGTATTGATGCAGCGCGCACTGCCTTAGGACGTCCGCTCACTGTGAGCGAAAAAATCCTTTATGCACATCTATACAGTGATGGGCCTTTTGCTGCCTTCAGGCGGGGAGAAGACTATGTTGATTTTGCCCCGGACAGGGTCGCGATGCAGGATGCCACAGCACAGATGGCCTTACTTCAGTTCATGAATGCCGGCAAAAAGCGGACAGCCGTGCCCACTACGGTGCATTGTGACCATTTGATACAAGCTTTCGCTGGTGCCAATGCAGATCTGGAGACAGCCCTGGCTCAGAACAGAGAAGTCTTTGATTTTCTGCAAAGTGTATCTAATAAATATGGTATCGGGTTCTGGAAACCCGGAGCCGGGATCATACATCAGGTGATCCTGGAAAACTATGCCTTCCCAGGTGGTATGATGATCGGTACCGACTCCCATACTGTGAATGCCGGAGGACTTGGCATGATCGCGATTGGCGTTGGTGGTGCTGATGCCGTGGATGTAATGGCTGGTATGGCCTGGGAATTGCTGATGCCGAAGTTGATAGGTGTTAAACTCACCGGAAAAATGAGCGGATGGACTTCAGCAAAGGACGTTATTCTCAAGGTAGCCGGACTGCTGACCGTGAAAGGCGGTACAGGTGCTATCATTGAATACTTCGGAGAGGGTGCAGATTCGATTTCTGCCACCGGCAAAGGAACCATCTGTAACATGGGTGCTGAAATAGGCGCCACGACGTCGATCTTTGAATATGATGAGAAGATGGCCGTTTACCTTCGTGAGACTGGTAGGGCGGAGGTTGCATTACTTGCCGATCGCATCAGGCCTTATCTCCGCTCAGACATAGAAGTATATGACCAGCCGGAGCGTTACTATGATCAGGTGATCGAGATAGATCTTTCGCAACTTGAGCCTCATATAAATGGGCCTTATACGCCCGATGCAGCCCATCCCATTGCATCGCTTGCAGAAGTGGCACGGCAGCATAATTTCCCGTTACAAATAGAGGTCGGGCTCATTGGATCCTGCACCAATTCAAGCTATGAAGACCTGACACGTGCTGCCTCCATTGCCAGGCAGGCCAGGGAGAAGAAGCTTAAAGTCAGGTCAGAGTTTATCATTACCCCGGGTTCGGAGCAGATTCGATTCACCAGTGAACGTGATGGCATCCTTCAGATTTTTGAAGATATCGGTGGCGTAGTGATGGCCAATGCCTGCGGCCCCTGCATCGGCCAATGGAAACGCCATAGCGATGATCCGGAGCGAAGAAACACCATCATTACCTCTTTTAACCGCAACTTCGCCAAACGCAACGATGGAAACCCCGGAACCCATAGTTTTGTGGCCTCTCCGGAGATCGTGACAGCCATGGCCATCGCCGGTGATATCACGTTCAATCCTTTGAAGGACAAGCTGATCAATGAAGATGGGGTAGAGGTGATGCTCGACGAACCACAGGGTCTAGAACTGCCACCACGTGGGTTCGCCGTAGGTGACGCTGGCTATGTAGCGCCTTCAGATGACAGTGAGCAGGTCCAGGTCAGCATCGACCCGGCTTCCAATCGCCTGCAAAAGCTGGAAGCCTTCAGGCCGTGGGAAGGCACCGATATCCTTGACCTCCGGCTATTGATTAAAGCACAGGGCAAGTGTACAACGGATCATATTTCCATGGCCGGGCCCTGGCTGAGGTTCAGGGGTCACCTCGATAATATTTCAGACAACCTGCTCATGGGCGCTACCAATGCCTTCAATGGCCTGGCCAACCTGGTGCTGAACCAGGAAACAGGCGCTTATGACAAGGTTAGCACGGTTGCGCGACACTACAAAGCCCTGGGATTGGGCTCCATCGTCGTTGGAGACGAAAACTACGGAGAAGGCTCCAGCCGGGAACATGCCGCCATGCAGCCCAGACATCTGGGTGTCAGGGTGGTGCTGGTGAAGTCCTTCGCCCGTATTCATGAAACCAACCTGAAGAAGCAGGGAATGCTGGCACTCACCTTCATTAACAAAGCAGACTACGATAAGATCCGGGAAGGTGACCGGGTGGATGTGCTGGGATTGACCGCTTTTGCTCCAGGTAGCATCCTGCAACTGGCCCTGCATCACAACGATGGAAGTACAGAAACCATCGATGTGAAGCACAGTTACAACGAAGGCCAGATCGCCTGGTTCAAGGCCGGAAGCGCACTCAATATGATCAGATCAAAACAATAATCCACCAGAAGTTCGGCCCATACAGGTTTTTTGTATCTTCGGTATCCTATGAGATCACTGACAATTGCAGTTTTTACCGCCTTCTTTGTACTAACACTCACATCCTGCATGGATTGTGAACGGGGGCATGGTACTAGTATCAGGGAAGACAGGGTGGTTGAGGGTTTTACGCAGATACGGGTGGATGGATCCATGCGCGTAATCATCAGCCCTGGAAGTGAATTCTCAGTGCAGGTCGAAGCCCAGGAGAACCTCCTCCCCCTGATAGAGACCAGGACAGATGGAGATCTGTTACGCATTGGAACACTGGAATGTGTCTGGTCCTCAGAAGAAATGATGGTGTTTATCACCATGCCCGATATTGAACTAATGGAGATCAATGGCTCCGGCAAGATAGAGGTCAGTGCTCCCTTCGATCTCGATCGCCTTGAACTGAATATCCACGGTTCGGGTGGTATCTTAATGATGACTGAAGTGGAAAGCCTGGCCGCCCACATTGCCGGTTCCGGAGACATCCGCCTGGAGGGCGGTGCCCTCAAACTCTACACCCGCATCGCAGGCTCCGGTAACCTGAATGCTTATGACTTTCCGGTGGAAGATGCGATGATTACCATTGCCGGATCGGGTGATGCGCGAATTACAGCCCAGTCGCGACTGCAGGCCAGCATCGAAGGCAGTGGCAATATCATCTATCAGGGATCTCCTGAAGTCAGGTTCTCTATCTCGGGTTCAGGTAACGTCCGCAAGAAGGATTAATCATCTGACATGGGCCTTTTCTATACTAAAGCACATTTACCAGCGTTCTAGCAGGCAACTTGCCACATACCGGGAATGCATTCATCTATGAGATATTTTATACCATTCATACTGACCGCCGCTCTCTTTTGCAATGCCGGTCCATCCATGAGCCAGTCAGGAGGCAGAAGCGCTTATTCTTTCCTGAACCTGATGGTCTCCCCCCGCGCGGCCGCGATGGGGATGGGTAATGTTTATGCAAAAGACAATGACCTCAACCTTGCTGTGGCCAACCCCGCACTGATCACACAAGGGATGGATGGCAACCTGTCGCTGAGCTTTGCCGATTATTATGCCGGTATCAGCTATGGTTATGCTGCATATAGTCATACGTTTGAGAAATTCGGCAGCTTCACGGGAAGTATGATGTACCTGAATTATGGGACTTTTACCTATGCAGATCCCACGGGACTGACCGCCGGGAATTTCACTGCCGGTGATTATGCTTTCCAATTAGGGTGGGGAAGGGCCCTGGATTCACTGTTTTCATTGGGTGCCAACCTAAAATTTATCCATTCCGGCCTGGAGAGTTATACCAGTTTCGGTCTGGCAACAGATGTCGCCGTGGCATACCACCATCCTGATCAACAGCTTAGCGTATCATTCCAGGCACGTAACATCGGAAGGCAACTAAAGGCCTATATCCCGGGCTCACCTGAGCCCTTGCCCTTTGAGCTTCAGTTGGGTGTAAGTAAGAAACTCAGACACGTTCCGCTGCGGTACCATGTCTTGCTGACAAATCTCCAGCGCTGGAACCTCCGATATACCGATCCATCCAAGCCCACCACCGACCCCTTGACCGGCGAACCTATCAGCGAAAACGAGATCGAGAATTTCCTGGACAATGCCATGCGGCACGTCGTATTTGGAGCAGAACTCAGTCCGGGCAACGCGCTGAGCCTGCGTCTGGGGTATAACTACCTTCGCAGACAGGAGATGAAGGTGAGCTCGAGGCTTTCCACCGTAGGCTTTACATGGGGCATCGGACTGAAGATATCCCGCTTCCATTTCAACTATGCCAGGGCAGCTTTCCACCTGGCAGGTTCTCCGAATTATCTGTCAGTTACAACCAACCTCCAGGATTTCTGGCAACGACATTAGACCCGGAAGCAAGCCCGGATTTTTGTATGTTTGAGGCATGTTACCCAGGGTGTATATCGATCCGGATGCAGGTTTCTGTATGGGTGTGAGGCGCGCGATTCAAATGGCTGAAGATCATTTGAAATCAGAGGCTGTCTTGTATTGCCTGGGCCAACCCGTACATAATGAAGCAGAGGTGGAGCGACTTGCCCGGTTAGGCCTTCAGGTGATCTCAAAAGATGATTTGGATAAAGTAGGAGGAGATATGTTGATGATCCGTGCACATGGTGAGCCTCCAAATACTTATAAGCTACTGAAAGACAATTCAATCCGGTATCTTGATGCAAGCTGCCCTATTGTCATTAAGTTGCAGGATCGTATCCGGTCGCAGCAATATTTCCTTCAGCAGGAGGGAGGACAAATCGCTGTGTATGGAAAAAAAGGACATCCTGAAGTACTTGGTCTGTCAGGGCAGGTCGATAACCAGCTTCTGATTCTTGAGGGTCCAGAGGATATCGTTCAGATTGATGTGAACCGCCCACTACAGCTTTTCTGCCAGACAACCCAGGATGCTGAGGCTTATGCACATATAAGTGAATTGATCTGGCAACGCTACAACCAGGTCGCCGAAGAACAGCGCCCGGTGCTGGTGATTCATCCTACAACCTGCCGCCAAATAGCAGGTCGCAAGGGCAGATTAGAATCCTTTGCTTCCTCCATGGACGTCATCCTCTTTGTTTCCGGAAGGGAATCTTCAAATGGGAGGTATTTGTTCGATGTTTGTAAATCAGTTAATCCGCGCGCTTATTTCATCGGGGGGCCTGAGGACATCCTTCAACAATATTGGGAAGGAGCAGAAACGATCGGGATCAGTGGCGCAGCCTCCACACCATCCTGGTTGCTCGAGGGAGTATATCAGGCTTTGACAGGAAAGATGTATTCAGGTATTAGTTGAAGATATGTACCTTAATTCCTTGATATTAAATAATTTTAAGAATTATACTGATGCAGAGTTGCAGTTCAGCGACAAGATTAATTGTTTCGTGGGAGGGAATGGAGCAGGCAAGACGAATCTCCTGGATGCCATCTACTACTTGTCGTTCTGCAAGAGCTATTTCAATCCGGTTGATTCGCAGAATATCCGGCATGGGGAAGAGGTTTTTGCCATTCATGGGCACTACGCCAGAAACGGTGAACGTGAGGACCAGGTAAGCTGCATCCAGCGCCGGAATGAACGTAAGATATTTAAGATCAATCAAAAAGAATATGATCGCCTTGCTGATCATATCGGTCTGATTCCCCTGGTGATGATCTCTCCCTACGACAGGGACCTGATCAATGAAGGTAGCGATGTTCGCCGAAGGTACCTCGACAGTGTGATCTCCCAGTTCGACCGGAATTACCTGGAGGCGCTGATGGCCTATAATAAGGTGCTGATGCAGCGGAATGCCTTGCTCAAGACCCTTGCGGATAGCGGTTCACATGCTGTAAGTCAACTCGATTGGTGGGATGAACAGCTGATTATCAAAGCAATGCCGGTTTACGAAGGCCGCAGGTTGTTTCTTGCCGGCTTCACGGATCTGTTTCGCAGCTATTTTCAGATACTGACCGACGGCAGGGAGGTGGTTGACCTGCAATATGAAACTCAGCTGGATGAAATGGAAATGCGCGAATTGTTGCCCCTGCACCGCAGCCGTGACCTTGCGGTCAGATACACCACACAGGGTATCCATAAGGATGATTTGCGCATGTTGATCGATGGGTATCCAGCCAAAAAATTCGGATCCCAGGGACAGCAGAAATCCTTTGTCGTTGCCTTGAAGCTGGCGCAGTTTGAGTATATGCGTCAGAAAAAGGAGGCCAAACCCTTGCTGTTGCTGGATGATGTTTTTGATAAACTGGATGAAAAGCGGGTAGCCAAGCTGATACATCTGGTGGCGGAGGAGCGGTTCGGGCAGGTATTTATCACTGATACCCAGGCAGACAGGGTGCAACAAATATTCGATGAAAGCCTGCTGAAACACATCAGTTTCCATGTTAGCGGGGGGGTTGCCACGGTGATGAATGGGACAGGGACAGGGACAGGGATAGGGAAAGGAGATGCTTTATGAGTTATCAGAATGAACAAAGGATTGATGAAGTCATTGCTGCCATGCTACGCGCTCTTGGTCTCCAGACAGGCTATGAGCGGATTCAGATACAGGAGTTCTGGGAGGAGCTGGTCGGCCCCATGATCGCCAGGCATACGAAGAGCATGCGATTGAAAAACCGTGTCCTTTTTGTGAAACTGGATTCGGCCCTGGTACGTCAGGAGCTGCTGATGATGCGCTCACAAATATGCGATGCCATCAATACAAGGGCTAAAAAGGTCCTGGTTGAAGAAATCGTGTTGCAATAGGTGTTGATTTATTTGATCCGTGTGTGCACCAGGCGCACACCATCCAGAAATCCTTCCAGTCGGTCGCCGGGCTGAACCGGACCCACACCGGCCGGTGTACCGGTGAAAATTAAGTCTCCGGTTCGCAAGGTGATAAACTGAGACACATATGAGATAATCGATGCAAAGGAGAAGATCATCTCTTTGCTATGGCCGTCCTGGACCTTCTCGCCATTCTTAAAGAGTTCAAAATGATACGCTTCCGCCGATTCCTGCCTGAATGGAATATAATCACCCACCAGGGCTGAATAATCAAAAGCCTTGGCGATCTCCCAGGGAAGTCCCTTGGCTTTGCAGTCTGCCTGCAGATCCCTGGCGGTAAAGTCCACCCCCAATGTGATCTGATCAATATAATTCAGGGCAAATGCCTGCGGTATGCTCTTGCCCATCTTATTGATCCTTACAACCAGCTCAAGTTCATAATGGATATCCTGCGAGAAATCCGGATAGAAGAAAGGCCTGCCATTCCTGAGCAGGCTCGTGGCGGGCTTCAAAAAGAAGACGGCTTTAGAAGGAACAGGATTGTTGAGCTCTTTGGCGTGTTCGGCATAATTACGCCCTATGCAGATGATTTTCATCGCCTTTCAAAGGTTTAGAGTATTATTGCCCTTATTAATGCCGCTGAGATAGATACGCTCTATCACTTTCTTTGTATACAGCGGAAACTGTGACTTCATCATCCAATCGTAGTAGGAGGGTTCATCTTTAAAGACTTTTGAAACACTTCTGCCTTTATATTTTCCGAAGTTGAATATTTCTACATTCTTATCATCGTAAACGATATGGCCGGCAAGGTCCACAAATTTTGAATAGTAGGAGAACTTATGAAGGGCATCTACGTCGTTTTGGACGGGAGTATAAAGCTTTCCGTTGGCATCTTTGATGGTCTCATGCTGGTAACGGTCGAGCTGGGCGAGTAATACTTCATAAGTGGCACGGGTATCAGCTTCTGCGCTGTGGGCATTGACCAGCTCCTTATTGCAGTAGTATTTATAAGCTGCCACCAGGTTGCGGGGCTCCATTTTGTGAAAGATATTCTGCACATCAATTACGCGATGCTGACGGATGTCTATGGTTATTTCTGCTCTCAGCAGCTCTTCTGCCAGAAAGGGTATGTCAAATCTGAGGGCATTGTAACCGGAAAGATCGCATTGCTTCATAAATCCCCAGATATAACTTGCACGTTCTTTGAAGAAAGGCTTGTCTTTAACGTCTTCATCCGAGATACCATGAATAGCTGTGGCAAAAGGGGGAATGGGAATGCCGGGGTTGAAACGCTCCGTCAGTGTGGTCTCATTTCCTTCTGCATCAATGCGTAGCACAGATATTTCGACAATGCGGTCTTCCGTCAGATTTGTACCTGTTGTTTCCAGGTCAAAAAAGGCAATTGGTTTTTGGAGTTGTAATTTCATGTGCAAACAGGTGTGAGCATTCGACCAGGTCAGGAAGAAAAAGCCGAAAAGCAGGGTTTATGTCGTGAACATGTCAGATTCAATGGCAGGATTTTTTGGGTTTGCATTACCCTGGCCATAGCGGCAGTTTGCCGGAATCAGATATCAGTCTGAGGATCGAAAGACTCCAGGATCTGCTTGAACCGGTATATAAATTGTCCACCCAGTGCACCATCAACTATCCTGTGGTCATAGGAAATAGAGGCGTACATCATATGGCGGATGGCGATGACATCACCGGCCTCAGTTTCCAGTACGACTGGTCTCTTTGTGATGGCACCAACAGCAACAATGGCAACCTGTGGCTGGTTGATGATCGGCGTGCCCATTACGGTGCCGAAAGAGCCCAGGTTTGTCAGGGTAATCGTTCCGCCCTGAATCTCATCAGGAACGAGTTTATTGATACGTGCCCTCTCTGCCAGGTCATTGGAGGCCTTGGCAATGCCCAGTATGCTCTTCTGATCCACGTCGGCGATCACAGGCACGATGAGGTTGCCACTCGGAAGCGCTACAGCCATGCCGATGTTCACCCTTTTTTTCAGGATGATCCTGTCTCCATCAACGGAAGCATTGACCATAGGAAACTCCTTGATGGTTTTTGCAATCGCATCCAGGAACAGATGAGTATAAGTCAGGCGGATACCTTCCCGTTTAAAGAAGCTGTCCTTCACCTTGTCTCTCCAGCGAACGATGGGTGTCATATCCACTTCCACAAAGGAAGTGACATGGGGGGAAGTATGCACAGAATGCACCATGTGATCGGCGATGAGCTTGCGCATGCGGTCCATTTCGATGACCTGGTCACCGGCGGCTGTTGTGACGGCCGGGCCGGTCATTTTTGGGGTTGCTGCGGCGGGTTGCTGAACTGGCGCTGACTTGCTGGTGGAGCGCTGCGAAATATATGCCAGGATATCATTTTTCGTTAGGCGTCCTTCCAGCCCACTTCCCGGAACAGATTCCAACTCGCGCAGGCTGATATTCTCTTTCTTGGCGATGCTTTTAACCAGGGGAGAGAAGAAGCGGTCTGATGCGGGCAACTCCTCGACCTGCGCGATTTCCTGGACTTCTTCTTTTGGCTCGCTGGCAGCAGCTGCGACCGGTGCCGCTACCGGCGCTGCCGTTTCGGAGGCCACACTGCCTGCGCCTTCCACTTCAAGGTGGGCGATTACCTGCCCCACAGGTACCACATCACCTTCATTGAAAAGCAATTTCGTGATTACACCATCTACAGGGGAAGGTATCTCAGAATCAACTTTATCCGTTGCGATCTCAACCAGCGCATCTTCCTCCTGCACTGTTTCTCCTTCCTTCTTTAACCAGCGGGTGATGGTGGCTTCGATAATGCTTTCCCCCAGTTTGGGCATCACGATATCAAATCTTGCCATGATATTTGATTTTGATGATATTCAATATGTTGCTATATGCAAATAGGATCTGCAAAGATACAAAATCGATGCAGACAAAAACCAGTCGGCCTTCGGATTACTAAAACAAGCGAAGCCGCGTTAATGTTGCCTTCTGCCCATCTTTTTAAAACCTCTCCAAAGTATATCCAGGTCTGTCTTGATCCGGTAATTCTTGGCATACAGCATATTAAGCCTGTCTTTGTCATCCATGGACAGGGCTTTGCCGGCAAAGGCATCGGCTGGATTTAGCACACCTGATTTCAGTTTGGGTAGCCTGAAGGCCGGCTGACTGCCTTCGGACTGGATATATCCAACCCAGGATTTCCTGCCGATGAGTACCTCCAGTGCATTGGAAATCAACCCCAAAGGATTCTTGGTGAATAGCATTAGCAGAGGGCTCAATGGGATAGACATTCCTGCTACGATAAAATCCAATAAGCGTTTATGCCGTTTGTTCGCCGGGCTTGTAATTGAATCAACATCAATCACATACAGCTCTCCTGCAGTGTTGATAGAATTGCTGCCAATGACAAAAAGACTTTCGGGGGGGGCAATTTTATATTCCACACCGGTATCCTGCAATTCAGCCATCAGATCGATGATATGACTGGCTGGCAGGCTTTTGGAACAGAATACCACCTCGTCGATACGGTAAATACTGATGATATCTCTTAGTCTGGCCAAAGGGCCCAGTGAGCCATTCCCTGAGTTGTCTGTACGCGTGTGCACACATCCGATGAAGCCTGGTGTGTGAACTGCTTGACGTAATACTGCTTCGACACGGCTTGTTTCTTCAGGCTCTCCCACAAGAGCATAATGCCGTCCCTGGGTATGGTTCAGCTTAAATCCTGGAACGTTCAGGAAATGAAACAAGTAACGAGTTACCATGCCAGCCAGGGTGCCCCAGATGGCGCCCAGCACGATCAGTGCTCTTGAGAACCGGAATGCCTCCGGAAGCAGAGCATAAGCCACAAGAATCATGATGGTGCCGCCCAGCATGCCCTGCCACACCCTCACAAGCCGGGAAGGCCGGTCGTAACCGCCTGAAAGGTAGATGCTGATTAGCCAGATGGCAGAACAGACAGGGATGAAAAAGTAGTATACCTCATCGGGAAATCGACCGCCTTCGCGGACCAGGACATGCGCTTCCCACCATTGTGCAAGAAAGACCATGCCTCCAACCAGCAGGACCGACTCGATGAAGGGCATCAATAACTTCCCTGCCAGTCTTCTGAGCAAAGCCAGTCCGGCTCTGAACCAGACGGCAGCGTGGATGAGGAGGGAAAACACGCGCGCATTCTTCCTGCTGAAATGCTTGCGGGCAAAGATGACCATGGCCTGGTAGAAAGTAAACACATAATTGGCACTGCCTTTCTTTGTGCTTTCTCCCTTGTAATGGATAATGCGGGCCGGTGGATAATAGTAGTTTTTATAACCCGCCTGTGTGATGCGGTAGCTCAGGTCGATATCTTCTCCATACATAAAGAAGCCCTCATCCAGAAGACCGATTTCGTCCAATACCTTGCGGCGCAGCAGCATAAAAGCACCTGACAATACTTCAACCTCATGGATCTCTTCATTGTCGAGGTATCCAAGGTGGTACCTCCCGAAGGTCCGTGATTTCGGAAACAGTCTGGACAGGCCGAAAATCTTTGCAAAAGCCACACCCGGGGTTGGCAGCGAGCGCTTGGATTCAGGCAGGAATCGACCCTTGCCATCTACCATCTTCACACCCAACCCACCGGCTTCCGGATGGTCATCCATGAAAGCGACCACTTTCCTCAGGGTATCATCCTCAATGACGGTATCAGGATTCAACAGCAGGATGTAGGAACCCTGCGCCAGGCGGATGGCCTGGTTGTTGGCCGCTGAGAATCCCGCGTTGTGTTTATTCGCGATCAGCCGCACCCATGGGAAACGCTCCTCCACCATCTGACAACTGGTGTCAACAGAATCATTGTCCACCACGAACACCTCTCCGTCGATTCCCTGCATTGCACGTTTAACAGAATGCAGGCATTGTTCGAGAAAGTGCCGGACATTATAGCTGACGATGATGACCGATAGTTTCATGGGCGACGGGCCGGTCTTGAGCGCCAAAGATACAGAAAACAAGCAAAGCCAGCCCAGAGCGCCCCGTTCCTATATTTTGTACATTTGCCGATATAAAGCCTTTCTTGTGGAAACACTGATATCACTGCAACATGTTACAGCTGGCTACGAGGGCAAGGCAGTGATCAAGGAAGTCAACCTGGATGTATTGCCTGATGATTTCATTGGTGTCATAGGTCCGAATGGCGGTGGAAAGACGACCCTCCTTAAGGTGATGCTGGGTCTTATCCGACCTTTTAAAGGCAAGGTCACATACTCACCTGCGCTGCAGGGAGAGAAGCAATTCAAAATCGGCTATCTGCCTCAATGGATACAGCATGACAGCCGATACCCTGCCAGTGTCATGGATGTGGTGCTCACTGGGGTGCCGACACAGTCCTTCGGGCTCTATGGTAAGATGGCACGTATGGCTGCCATGGAAGCACTGGAAAAAACAGGTGTTGCTGACCTGACCAGGAAACCCTTTGGCGAACTATCGGGTGGACAAAGGCAGAAGGTCCTGCTGGCCAGGGCGTTGGCAACGCGTCCCCTGGTGCTGATACTGGATGAGCCAGATACTTTTACAGACCAGCAGTTCGAACGGGATCTTTACCCAATGCTCAGGGAGTTCAATAAGAATATGGCCATTGTCATGGTGAGCCATGACCTTGGTATCATCGCGTCTTATGTTAAGACCATCGCCTGCGTCAATGGAGGCCTGCACCATCACCCCTCTAATATGATCGATGAAAAAGTGCTGGCATCCTACGAGTGCCCAATAGATATCATCACGCACGGAGATCTGCCTCACCGTGTTTTAAACCGTCATGACTGATGACCGGGGTTCTGGAGTTGTTTGGCTATACCTTCTTTCAGCACGCCTTGCTGGCTGCCCTGCTCACCAGTATCGCCTGTGGCATTACAGGAACTTACATTGTTACACGACGACTCGTCTTCCTCAGTGGGGGCATCACACATGCTTCTTTTGGTGGGATTGGTATTGCCTTCTATCTGGGTATATACCCCTTGGCCGGGGCAGCAGTGTTTGCCATCATATCGGCCCTGCTGATTGTGTTCTTCAGCAAGCGTGATGCCATCCGGCCTGACAGCCTTATCGGCATGCTGTGGTCTTTTGGAATGGCCGTCGGCACCATCTTCATCTTCATCACGTCCGGATATACTCCAAACCTGATGAGTTATTTATTTGGTAACATATTGACTGTCACCCAGCTTGATCTCACATTACTGGGATTGCTTGCCACTGGTGTCGTCGTTGTATTTATGTTGCTCTATCCGTTGATCCTCTCAGTCTCATTTGATGAAGAATTTGCCAGAACGAGGCGGCAGCCTGTGCAGGTGATCAATGTTGTCCTTATGGTGCTCGTTTCCTTATCCATTGTCATGACTATCAGGGTGGCGGGCATCGTCCTCGTGATCTCATACCTCACCATACCTCAGGCTGTGGCCGGCATCTTCACCCGGCGCTTGTCTTCACTCATGATCCTCTCCGTTATAATCTCAATAGTAGGTTCATTGTTAGGGCTTTGGGCTGCCTATGTTTATGATATTCCGAGCGGAGCCAGCATCATCTTCACATTTATCTTACTGTTTCTGCTGGCCAAGGCCTTCAGGTCCATCCAGATTAAGGTGGCAGCAAACCGCTGAATACCATGAGTATTGCCCAGGACGACCTGTTCCTTGCAATAAAAAATGCGATCGAACACAGTCATTTATCTTTTATCTTTGTTTATCTGAAAAAGAAACATACAATGAGAAACAGAATATCCCTGAGCCTGTTGGGCATGATGTTTTTTGTGGGCCTTATGGCGCAGCAACCAGGGAAATACCGCGTAACGTTCACCGACAAGAGCAATTCTCCCTACAGTATTGCCAATCCGCTGGCATTTCTTTCACAACGCGCCATTGACCGGCGTATACTCCACGGAGTCCCGGTTACCATGCAGGATATCCCTGTCAATCCGGCATATATCAACGGAGTCAAAAGCACAGGTGTAGAGGTCATCAATCGCTCAAAATGGTTTAACTCAGCTATTGTAACGATCAGCAGTACACCCCAGTACACTTTAATCAGCGCGCTGCCTTATGTGAGTTCTGTGGAATATGTTGCACCACTGCCATTACCATTCGCACAATCCAGGCCGCAGGATAAGCTCACACCCATCGATATGAAGCCTTTGGCAAGGGTAAATCCAAACCTTTCTGACAAGCCATCGGTAACAAAAATACAACCATCAGTCATCGACTACGGTATGGCCGCTAATCAGGCCAGCATGATAGCTGTAGATTTGCTGCATAATGCTGGCTATACGGGACAGGGGAAGATCATTGCGGTCATTGATGCCGGTTTTACGAATGCCAATACGCTGACAGTTTTTGACAGCCTCTACAATAGCGGTAGGATACTGGGAGCCGTGGATTTCGCGGAGAACGGGGCCAATGTCTATAGCGCCCATTCGCATGGTACCATGGTTTTATCCATCATGGGTGGTAATATACCCACACAAATGGTCGGAACGGCCCCGCATGCCCATTATTGGTTGTTGCGATCCGAGATAGGAAGCAGCGAGTACATTGTGGAAGAGGACAATTGGGTTGCTGCAGCAGAATTTGCTGACAGCGCTGGTGTGGATATTATCAATTCTTCGCTGGGATACACGGTCTATTACGACGCACTGCAGAGTCATACATACGCCAGCATGGATGGCAATACGACCCGGGTGACCATTGGCGCCGATATTGCGGCTTCCAAGGGGATGATCGTCGTGAATAGCGCCGGCAACGAAGGTTCTTCTTCCTGGGGATATATTGGCGCCCCGGCAGATGGTGACAGTGTGCTGGCAATTGGTGCCGTCGATTATGCCGGAACATATGTATCCTTCTCTTCACGCGGACCTTCCTATGATGGCAGGATTAAACCGGATGTGGCAGCGCAGGGCTCAGGCACTACCATTGCCGATATCTGGGGCAATATTTCAGCCGGAAGTGGTACGTCATTCAGCTCCCCCGTGATTGCAGGTGCTGTGGCCTGTTTGTGGCAGGCTGTTCCCAATATGACGAATATGGAAGTGGTGCAGGCCATCCGTCAAAGTGCCCACAAATATGCGAACCCGGATACCCTCGTGGGTTATGGCATACCGAATTTCGCCGCTGCAGCTACCATTCTGGGAGCAGATGCCCATCAAGAACGCGAAATACCCTTCACAGTCTATCCCAATCCTTTCAATACATCGATCACCTGGGTCTGGCATGGAAGTGAGGTGGATGGACTTTCTGTAACCTTGTATGATATGATGGGTCGCATGAATTACAGTAGACAGACCGGCCGGATATCTTCCGGGCAATCGGTTAGCCTGGATGGCATTGAGGACCTGGCACAAGGAATGTACCTGCTTCAGATCCGCTCGTCTGACGGTAAGAAGCATAGCCTGCGTGTACTGAAGGGCCTGTAATCATTCAGACTGCCACCATCGCCAGGCTTGTTCCGCCTGGGAGATCAGCATAAAATAGCCATTGCTCACCCTGGCGCCTGCTGCTGCCGCCTTTCTCATGAAAGCCGTCTCCTCAGGGTTATAGACCATATCAAAGAAAAGATGATCAGGTGTTGCTGCTGCATAGGACAGGGGAGGACATGCCGAGATGTCAGGGAACATCCCTACGGGTGTTGCATTGACAATAACATGATGCGAGGCCATGGTCCGTTGATCAATGTCCTCATAAGAAAGAACTTCCTCATTCCCAGGTTTGCGGCTCACCATGGTGGAAGGAATTCCCAGTAGCCGGAGAGCGTAAATGGCGGCCCTGGCTGCGCCTCCGGTCCCAAGGACCAGGGCTTTTGCATGCTTGTCATATCCAATGGCCTCCAGCGCCGCTGTGATGCCTGACCAATCTGTGTTATGTCCTATCAAATTCAGTCCGGATGGCGTGTTAAGCACTTTCACAGCATTGACAGCACCAATCTCCCGGGCCTCCGGGGTCAGATGATCGAGAAAAGGCAGAATGGTTTGTTTATAAGGGATCGTAACACTGAAACCCTTCAGCGCAGGGATGGATGCAGCCCAGGTTCTGAAGTCGGTTCCAGCTGGAAGAGGATATAGTTCATAGATGGCATTTAGCTCTTCGTGACTGAACTTCTGATTGAAGTAAACAGCCGAATAGGAGTGCCCGAGTGGGTAGCCAATCAAACCATAACGGTCCATGGTTAGGCCGAACGCTTTTGTTTCTCTTTCCGCAGCGCCGTGACTTCAATAAGCCAGATGGATACGATGCCTAACACCATAAAGGTAACGGCCAGCACGACTTCTGTATTGATGGATGCAGGCCAGATGTTCTCGAACCTTTGAACAACCGGAGCACCCTTCTTAAGCACTTGCTCTCCGGCCGCATCGAGAAGATAAATCGTTTTCTTCCAGGGCCATAGTACACCGACAGAACCCAGAATAAAACCGGTCAGCAAACCGATGGTCTCATTTCTGAACTTCCGGAATACCCATGAAAGAAAGTGGGAGAATGCGAGTAATCCTACAACAGCACCCAATAATACAGGCAAAAGAATATCCATTCTGAGCTGGTTGATGGCATCGATGGCGATCAACTGGTAATTGCCCATAAGTATCAGAACAAAAGAACCGCTGAGACCTGGCAGTATCATGCTGCATACAGCTACAACACCGCAGATAATCAGGTAGAGAAAATCTTCATTCTGCGTGGCCGGCTTCATGGTCGTAATGAACCAGGCAAAGGCTGCTCCGGCGATCAGGGAAACAATAACCCATAGGCTCCATTTTTCTATCGTCTTACCGACAAAATAAACCGAAGCCAGGATCAATCCGAAGAAATATGCCCAGATATAAACGGGATAATGCTGGAAGAGGTAATCAAACAAGCGCGCAACCGAAATAATAGCAATACCCACGCCCAGAAATACAGAGATCAGGAAGTAAAGATCCGTGTGCTGACTGAATTCCTTGAACCTGCCCTTTAACAGGAGTTTGAAAGCATGGCCATTGATAGACTTAAGCGCGTGGATCAAGCGCTCAAAAATATTGGTGATCAACGCAATGGTTCCACCTGATACGCCAGGAATTACATTTGCAACACCCATGGCCACACCTTTGACCATGTAACCTAACCATTCATTGACCTTCATCATCTTTGTGTTGCTTTTAGAAAAACTAATTTCTCAATAATTCTTAAACAGGGATCAGGAAAGCCCTTGTTGCATGCTCCTGTTAGGGGGCCTGTAGGTATCGATCAGGTGCTGGAGATCCGTGTTTTTCTGAAGGTCGGGATCAAAATCAAACAAGGTGTCATGCCTTCGGAAGTCGATTTCCAACATATTTTCCAATACCTCGAATGCTTCCGAGCGACGCCCGCTTAGCAGCAGATATGCGCCCAGCCGGTACTTCAATTCATTCTGCTCCGGATTCAGTTTGATTCCTTTTTCCAGGATGGGAATTGCAGTGTCAAAGCGCTGAGAAACAGCATAAATCTCCGAGTAATCAAGCCAGATCTCCGGATTATTTAGATCCAGTTCAGTCACGCGGACATAGGCGTTTACGGCCTGGTCTTCTATCCCTTTCTTCAGATATAAATCGCCCAGCATGAACCAAAACTCAGCATTTAGCTCATCCAGTTCGGTGGCCCTTTTCATAAATGAGATAGCCTGATCTAACTCTCCCAGCACATCATAGCAAACACCGGCTCCCATCCAGGAATCCGCCATCTGATCATCGAGTTCGATGCTTTTCAGATAATTTTCTCTTGCTTCCTGGTGTTTCTCCATGCGTTCATAGCATTCACCGATGTAGTAATATGTCATGGCCTCAGGGGCCTCCAGCTTGAACGTTTCCCGGTATTCTTCGATGGCTTTGCGGAAAAGCCCGATGTTGGCGTAAGCATGTGCTTTGTTGTAGTACGCCATGACGAACGTATCGTCAATGGCGATCACAAAGTCGAATGCCTCAACGGCTTTTTCGTAAAGCTCCAGGGCATTGTAAGTGACGCCAATATTGAACCAGGCGGCCACTGAATATGGGTAGTGGTCGAGGTATTCCTGCAAAAATGCGACGGCATCTTCCATGCGGCCGGAGACATCGAAGCAAAAGGCGATCTCGTAGATTACCCCTTCGTTGTCAGGGTTAGCCTTCAAAGCCTTCTTCAGGTGGCGGATAGCCTGGTCATAATCGCCCAGACTTTCATATTCAAAGGCAATCTGGGCAAATAATTCATCTCGTTCATCCTGACTCACATCCAGCGCCTGTTCGAGTGATACGATGGCTTGTTTATGCTCTCCGGACTGACTGTATATCATGGCCCTGTGCTTGTAAACATCCGGATCTCCCGGTTCAAGGCGCTCAATGTCATCCAATACCCGCAGCGCTTTCTTGAACTCGTTCCTGGCCGTGAATAGTTGTGCCTTCTTCAGGAACAATGTGATGTCCCCCGGATGCTGGTTCAGCCCGACAACTATGGCCTTATCGGCTTTGTCGAGCATGTCCTGCATGATATAATAATCAATGATCTCCTCGAATTCATCCACATCAAAAAAGGCGGTCATGCCCTTTTTCAGCGCATCCTGGTATCGCTCCAGCAACTCAAAAAAATCTCTTTCCGTTCCCTGATCCATGAATACCTGAATACAAATCAGCGACAAAATTAGCAAAAACAATGGCGTGAAGGTTTCCTCACAATACGCAGGCGATACGAGACAAAAATGTACTTTTGAATAAGATTTCTGCTATGACGCTGATCAGTTCTATTTCAGGTATCCGTGGCACCATTGGTGGATTGCCCGGCCAGGGCTTAACTCCCGTCGATGTTGTCAGGTATTCAACGGCTTATGCGCATTGGTTGAACCTGTCTCAACCGGGTATTCATAAAAAGGTTGTTGTTGGTAGAGACGCCAGGGTTTCAGGCCGGATGGTCAGTGAGCTGGTAATCTCCACCCTCAATAGCATGGGGATTGATGTGATCGATATTGGCCTTTCAACAACGCCAACGGTGGCCATGGCGGTTCCCGGTGAAAAAGCCAGTGGCGGTATCATCGTTACTGCCAGTCATAATCCCTGGCAATGGAATGCCCTGAAGCTGCTGAATGCGCAAGGCGAATTCCTCAATGATAAAGAAGGAAAGCAGGTTGTGGACTTATCGACAAGTCCGATACAGTATTCCGAGGTGCACCTCCTGGGCAATCGCATTGAAAAGCAGGACTGGATTGACAGGCATATTGAGATGATACTGGCACTGCCTGTGGTGGATCGCCAGGCTATCAGGGATACAGGTTACACCATCGCCGTGGATGCCGTCAACTCAAGCGGTGGAATCGCTGTCCCCAGGCTTCTGGAAGCGCTGGGCGTCAATGAGATCATTCCCATTTACTGTACTCCGGATGGCGCCTTTCCTCATAACCCTGAACCTCTGCCTGCCAACCTCGAGAAACTGATCAGCATTACCAGGGATAAGGCACATCTGGGTATCGCCGTGGATCCGGATGTGGACCGCCTCGCTTTCGTCTGTGAAGATGGCCGTTACTTCGGGGAAGAATATACTCTTGTGGCCATCGCGGATTATATTCTGGGTCAACAGCCGGGAAATACCGTGTCGAACCTGAGTTCTACACAGGCTTTGAAAGATATCACTGAAAAACATGGCGGCCAGTATTTTGCCTCAGCTGTCGGCGAGGTGAATGTGGTCGCTGAGATGAAGCGCGTTTCAGCGGTTATCGGAGGCGAAGGAAACGGCGGTGTTATCTACCCTCAACTTCATTATGGGAGAGACGCTCTTGTAGGTATTGCTCTGTTTCTGAGCCATATGGCCCGAACCGGCCAGACAGCATCCACGCTGCGTTCACAATACCCTTCCTATGCCATGTCGAAGCATAAAGTAACACTGGATGCGGAAATGAACCTGGATGAGATAATGGAAGGAATCTCCACCAAGTATATTCAGCAACCTCAGATACTGATTGACGGTGTGAAAATCATATTTGGAAAGGAATGGGTTCATCTCAGGAAATCCAATACCGAGCCTGTTATCAGGATTTACGCTGAAAGCGATTCAGAATCAAAGGCTGAAGTCCTTGCACGCAAAGTGATGGAAGACATGCGCAGCCTTATCTTTCCGGATAAGGATCCTGAATGATCTGTTGAGCTGGATATCATGAGATTTTGCGCTCAATATGAACATGCTAAGGTGAATATCTTTGGCATGGGCTGCCATACCTGGTTATACCCACTACGTATATTTGATCCTCTTTCCATAACAGGCATGGCATGAAGAAGAACCCGGCTAAGAAACGTAAGAAAGTCAGGTACAGGACAGTGAATATCAAGCTGACCGATAAACAACATCAGTTACTGAAACGCCATAGCCGTGTTTTGGGTCTCAGCCCGAATAAAACGATCCGCCTGGCCATACGTGAGTTCATGGAGCGCAACGCGGACAGACTTCCACCGCCAAGCCAGAAAGTAGGTCGGAATCAGCTAAATCTTTTCGATCAACCTCCAGCTAAGCTCGTGCAATTGTCGATACTGGATGCCATCCGTGATCAGCAGGTAGCTGAAGAATGAATTCTAAGGTTGTGCTTTCCTGAATACCAAAGTCGTTGTAGCTCCAAGACGGAAGATGTTCAATATACGATCTGTGATCGAAAACAGAGGCAGCGTTGTTACCAGCAGCAGCCAATGCAGTAACAGGACAGGTTTTTGTCTAATGTTAGCGGTTCCTTTAAATGCATGAAATAGCAAGTCACGCTGCCTACTGATACGGTTCAAAATACTCTGAACCATACCAAAAGGATTCTGCTCCAATGACAAGGTGTGATGCCTTAAAAGCGTGTAGTCCTTCGTTTCAAACCAGATCCGTAGCTGATTTGCCATTGGAAAACTGATATGCCTGTCAGGGTCCAGGTGAAGCCAGTCAGAACGGAACAATTTGAATTGCACACTCCTGATATTGGGTAGCGCGATAAGGATAATGCCGCCAGGCTTTAGCATTTGGTGCATTTCATCCAGCACTTCCGATGGGTTTGGCAGATGCTCAAGTACATGGAACATGCTGATATAGTCCGTATTGCCGAATAAAGGACTATCCGGTGGGATGCCGTTGGTATATACCGTCGCCCCTGATGTAGCAGCGGCTACCACAGCTTGCTGTCCTGGCAACTCAGTCCCGAAGAGAGAATAATTCCCCATCCGGGAAAGGTGGAATAGCATGCGCCCATTGCCACACCCGTAGTCCAGGATATAAGCGTTTTGTGAGACCCGACGGTGGATAGTCCTTGCCCTGTACCAGCGAAAAACATCAAGAACGCTGGTTGCCCATCCTCTTGAAAATTTACTGGCCAATTCGCCATGTAGCAATTCCTCGTGCGCTTCCACGGATTCCTCCGCAGTGCGGACTGGCAGGATGTGGCCTGTTTTGCAGCGGGGACAGCTTCCAAAATACTTTCCCTCCTTCTGGTCACCAGTAACAGCGAACCCTGAGGTCAGAGGCTGGAATCCGCATAAGAGGCAGGGAACGTCCACTGGAATTTGCCTTGATAGAGTTTATTAGTCAGCGTAGATCAGGTATTTCCTGATTCCACGTTTGTGCAGAAAATGTCGCCAGGAAGTTTGTAATACGCCCAATCCATACACCACACTGCGCCTGAAATTGATGGATGATCCTTCTTCAAAATACTTGGTCGGACACGTCACTTCAGCAATCTCATAACCCGCCATCAGGATCTGACTAAGCATCTGGTTGTCGAAAACGAAGTCATCTGAATTCCGGTCAAAGTGTATATCATTCAATACTTCCCTGGAAAATGCACGGTATCCGGTATGGTATTCAGAGAGCTTTTGACCCAGTAGCAGATTTTGAACTAATGTCAGAAAGCGATTGGCAACATACTTATACCTGGGCATACCTCCTTTCAGTGCGCCCTTGCCCAGGATCCTCGATCCCAGTACTACATGATACAAACCATTTGCGATCAGATGTGCCATGGATGGTATCAATTTGGGTGTATATTGATAATCAGGATGTACCATAATGACAATATCTGCACCCAGGCCAAGGGCCTTGCGGTAACATGTTTTCTGGTTCCCGCCGTACCCAAGGTTATGCTCATGACGAATGACATGGTCGATACCCAGCTGCAGGGCCACTTCTGCCGTATTGTCCATGCTGGCGTCATCTACCAGAACAACCTCATCCACAATGTCCCTGGGGATCTCAAGGTAGGTGTCGGCGAGGGTTCTGGAAGCATTATAGGCCGGCATTACAACGACAACTTTCTTTCCGCTGATCATGTCTCTCTATGTGTCTGAATCCTTAAATTACAAAGGTAGGATAAATGGCATCAGCACCAAGATAATTAAGGCCTTCACCTCACTCTTCTCTGAATATCAGCATAATATGACGGATTAACCGGATAGCCCAATGAAGCTGCCTTTTCCAGGTCTGAAAGTGCTTCCCGGAACTTGCCCTGTTCAGTATAACATACGGCCCTGTTGTAGAGGGCAGATACCTCATTAGGAGACTGACCCAGGGCCTGACTATACGCAGCAATGGCCTCGTCAAAGCGTTTCAGGGTTTGGAATGCAATGCCTTTCCATACCCACGCCTCGGTGCGGCCGGAATTGGCAGTCAAGGTCTTATCAAACCACGTAATCGCTTCTTCATGCTTACCCTGGGCATTCATTGCAAGACCCATCCAGTACAGGGTTTCATCATTCAAGGGTTGCAGTTCAAGACTTTTCCGAAAATCATTAACGGCTTCAGTTGGTTTATCCAGATGATAATATGCTACACCCCTCCAATGCCAGGCCTCAGCATGCTCCGGCATCCTAGTAAGGTATTGGTCATAATCTGGCAAGGCCTCGGTGTATCGCTTCAGCATGCTTAAGGTATTGGCCCTGCCGATCAACGCATCTGTATTGGCTGGATTATACCTGAGACTGCGGGAGAAGTCCTGTATGGCTTTCTCGTACTCACCCCGCTTATGGTGCATTACACCACGGTTGCTCAGGCTCTGGTGGTAGGTTGAGTCGATGGCGATGGCCTGGTTGTAATCCTGAAACGCCTTATCATCATCACCGTAAAAGGTTTGATAAGCATAACCCCGGTTATTATATGCAAAAGGAAGATTCGGATACTTTTCGATCACATCCGTAAACAACCTGATTCCATCCTTCCACACAGGCATGCGATTAATACTTAATGTAATAAGAAACATAGAGAAAGCAAGCATGACCATGTTTTGCCACTTCCCTATCCAGGGTTTGACTTGCTGGCCAGGAAAAAGAAAGAACAAGGGGATCAATGACATACCAATATAAGGCACATAGGTATATCGCTCTGCCACGACGGCACCCCCGACAGGGATCACCTGCAATGTGAGTGAGGCTGTGATCAGGAAAAACAAGCCCCCGAAGGCGGGAATACGGCTTTTTCTGAGTGTAAGGGCAAGTAAACCAAGCAATACAAGCACAAGCGGGAGGGCAGCATAAACCTCCCATGGGAGCATGCCATCAACGCGGCCTGGATAAGGGTACATTGCGCTGAGATGAACTGGTGCAAGAAACTTGACCACATATGTCATTGTGGCGTAACTGACTATAAAGGCCCTTTCACCAATGGTATATATGGGCGTAAGATCCTGTATGGCTCCTTGTTTGCCCTGCGACATGATGGCCAGAATCCCGAAGAGCACCGAAAGTGCCAGGAACGGCACCTTGTCGAGAATACCGGCAATACTAAACCTCCTTCGTATGATCCAATCAATGAGAAACATCAGCACGCTGAGTGTTACAGCAGCAGATTTGGATAGGAGGGACAGACCGAAAAACAACATTGCAAGCGCATAAGGCTTCCATTTACTCCTAAATTGACCATGAACATACCTTATATAATATAGCAGCGCCAGTAGATAAAAGAAGGTATACAACACGTCTTTTAGCTCAGATATCCACGCCACACTCTCGATATGCATCGGATGAACTGCAAATAGGATGGCTGTCCAGAATGCTTTCCAGTCGCTGCGTAGCATCTGACGTATCAACAAATACACCAGCAACGTATTTACACTATGAAACAGTATGTTGATCAGATGATACAATACCGGCTGATCACCCCCGATCGCATAGATGAAAGCATAAAGCAAGGTTGTGAGGGGGTGGTAATTCCCTTTGTAAAATGCGGTAAATATTTCCCGGATATGATCCCAGCTCAGGGAATGAACAACCGGGTTGTTCAAAACATAGCCACCGTCATCCCAGTTAGGTACGAAGCCATACCGCAGTGCAGGGAGATATAATAGGAAGGCCACAACCGGTGGTAATATCATCTGAAAATCCCATGGATGCCTTGGCACCTGCCCAGGCCGGGATGGCTGGACCTGCTTCTTTTTGGGGTTCGAAATGGTAGCTTTTGACATTGTCAGGATTCCTTTTTTCAAATGTAGGAATAATACCCAATGGCTTGGTGATGCCCGGTCGACGCAGGTTATGAATACGGTAAAGTTCATAAAGTTTGATTCCTGCCTCCCGCTGCTTCAGGTTTTGATCCTATCTTAGCACTTTCTAAAAATGGGTGTAATGAAGCGATTGATATTTTGGCTCTTTCTTTCATTAACAAGCTCCGGTCTGCTGGCACAATATAGCACACCGGGCACAGGAGTAAAATGGAACCTGGATACCCTGGCAAGTCATTCCAGTGGCGTTGTTGTATTTTCCGCAGGCTATTTCCAGGTGAATTCCGACATCACCATCTCTCCCAACGACACCTTATGGATCACAACTGATGAAACAGTGAAGGTTGCTCAGGCCAAACGCATCAATGTTCACGGAACCCTCATTGCAACTCCTCCTGTTCAGCTTACCTTCACCGCCATAGACACCACACAGCGGTTCAAGGGATTCCGGTTTGAAAACTCATCTGGTTCCATCATGATCAGAACCTTGGTGGAGTTTGGCGGCGGTATTAAACTGGTGTCTTCTCCTGTTCATTTTGAAGATTGTGTTATCCGTTTCAATGATAAGTCAAATTGCACCGGGTCCATTGATGCCAGCCAAAGCAACCCGGTCATTAAAAGATGTACGTTTTTCAGGAATGCCGGACCTGCTGTTGCAACAGGTGCCAATGCGGCCAGTTCTCCACAGATCCTTGGATGTCAGATACTTTATAACAATACAGCCAATACCAATGCACCGCAGATCAACCTGGGTATGATGGGCAGCGATACGATCCGCATCATTGGAAACCTGATTGATGGCGCGTATCCCATGGCTGGGGGTATTGCATTGTCAACACTCGCAGGAGGCAATGTGATTGCGCGTGTCGACAGCAACACCATCGTCAACAACCGCTATGGCATTGCCTGCATCGGTTCCAATATTCAAAGTATCATTCGTTATAATATCATCATGGATAATAACACCCAGGGTATTCCTGCCCAGGGTGGGAGCGGCCTGAATTTTAACGGGGGTGCAACAAATGTGTCCAGGATATCCCATAACGAAATCAGTGGTAATCTCTGGGGAGCGACCATACAGGGAACGGCAGCTCCCAATTTTGGCCAGGTTGAACCTGATACCCTGAATATTGGCTTAAACAAATTCTTTAATAACGGCAACAGTGGATCACCCTACAACCTTTACAACAACACGCCGAATTCCATCAAGGCCGAAAATAACTTCTGGGGAAGCTATGCCATTGACACTGTTGAGAATACCATTTTTCATCAGCCGGATGATCCGGCACTGGGCCTGGTGGACTATCTCCCCATCAGTTCCATGACCACTGGTACAGGCCAGGGAAAGAAACCGGAACTTCATCAGCAGCTTGTAGATGTAGTGTTTCCTAATCCCGCCAGCCATATCGTATATATAAAGCTCTCTGAAGCCTGTCTGTCAGGCTCTCATCAGGGGAAACTGTACCTGATGGATAAGGCCGGCCGGACCATGTACCATCAGATCATTCCTCCCTATACACGGGAACTTAGCCTTGATGTCTCAGGCATCATGGAGGGTTTGTATTTTATCCGTGCGGAGTATGGCAACAGGAAAGAGATCCGAAGCCTGGTGATTATCAAATAAATAGCGCGTTTTTACATCGCTTTGGCCGGAAGGAAAACATTCAGGCTGGCAGGATCAATGGTGATATCCAGTTTGCGTTTCATTTTCACCGGCTCACCGTCGATGTTCACATAACGGCCCTTTCTGCTGATTACCTGAATATGTTTGGCTTTCATGACTTCAGCATAATGGCTGCGGTCAATCTGTCCACGAAAGATCTGTGAGATAACCAATGGAGCTTTCACCAGGGGCACCTTCCGGAAAATACAGACATCCAGGGTCCCGTCTGTAACGCTGGCATGCGGGGCAATGAAGGTATTGTACCCAAACTGGTCGGCATTGGCGAATACAATAAAGAGTGCTTCGGTTATAACTTCTCTGCCATCCAGGATGAGGTGGTAGGTTTTGGGCTGATATCTGAAATACTCAATCAGGGCTATGCGTAAATAGCTCAGGAATCCTCTTCTTCGGTCCGATTTGAACCTCTTGGCCACCAGCGCGTCAAAGCCGATGCCGCAGAGACTGACAAAGCGCCTGCCATTGATGAGACCCGTATCAATACTGGCTTGTTTGCCATCTTCGATGAGCTTCAATGCTTTGGCCGGATCCAGTGGAATATGCAGATGCCTGGCCAGCCCGTTCCCGGAGCCATTGGGAATGATGACGAGGCTGGCGTCCTTATGGGCCAGCAGACTGGCAGCCAGATTTACGGATCCGTCGCCCCCAGCAATACCTATTAGGCGCTTGTTGTTTTCAAGCCCCTGACGGATCAGATACCCGGCCATGGCTGCGGAAGGCGGCACAATGGCCTGTACCTGGAACCGGGCTGGATCAAGGACGCCTTCAACCCTGGTCACACTGGCCTTCTTCCTTCGGAAACGGCTTCCTGAGGCCGGATTAATCAGGACCAGTACACCTTGCTTCTCATTTTCCTGATTCTCCGCTACTGGTTCTGGCATAGTTTGTTGTGATTCAGCCGGTAAAGATACTGCTGTATGATGGCTTTTCCAATGTTGGCGGACGCATTGATGTTCTTAGAAAGGGTTGGGATCTGAACCTCCTGATAGGATTGGCTTTCTAGGTTCACAATACTACCGTCGGTCTTAATGACCATGGTGTTCTCCAGTTGCCTGAAGAGATAAGTCCCCTCCTGGCCGGCCAGGGCGATATTCAGTCTGTCAGAACAAAAAACGCTCTGTCCAAAAGAAAGAAAAGCACCATCATATCCTACAACGTCCAGAATGCTGGGTAGGATATCGCACTGCTGGACGACTTTGGCATCTGAAGATGGCAGGTTAAAACCAGGTGCGAAGAAAACCAAAGGGATGCGGTAGCGTTGCATGGCGTCAACGCTGGTTCCTGCGCATCCTTCCGTCGTATGGTCTGCTGTCAGCACAAATAAGGTATTCTTGTACCACTCAGACTTCTTTGCAGCATCAAAGAACTGCCGCAGCGCCAGGTCAGTATATTCTACGGTCTTGTGAACCGGTAATCTCCCCCCTGTGAACAGCTGCGCATAACCATCCGGAAGAGAATAGGGATGGTGAGAGGAAAGGCTGAAAAAGGCGCCCAGGAAGGGCCTTGGCATCGCATCAAGACTGTGAAGGAAATACTGCATAAAAGGACCGTCATAAATTCCCCAACGCCCATCATAATCCTTTATGTCAGGATATTCTTTCATTCCAAAATATTGCCGAAATCCGGTTTTATAGGCAAAAGCATCAAAATTCATGGTCCCGTTATGCCCCCCATGAAAGAAAGCGGAATGATAACCTTTTGTCGTCAGGTAGGATGCGATGGAGGGAATGCAATTCCCTGCAAACTGTGAAGAGATCAGATCCACCTGTGTAAGGGCGGGCAGTCCGGATAATATTGCGGCCACAGCTTCTATCGATCGGGTGCCATTGGCGTATCCGTTAAAGGCCAGACCTGACTGCATCAGGCTATCGAGAAAAGGCGTAAATCCTGTGCATCCGGCCTCTCCATCAGGATTCAGGAAGACGCTGAATTCACTGCTGAAGCTTTCGAGGATAAAAATAACAACGTTAATATTTGTACCTGCCTCATTCGGAGTGATATATTGCACCGGATTAAAGTACCGTTCAGCTTCTGCCGGTTCTGAAAAGAAGGTGGGCACCAGAACAGCCTGACGGTTGTATGTGGTTATCAGACAGAAGGGGGTATTCAGAATCACCTGCGTATGAACAGGCGAAACAGTATAGCGTGAAGCAGCAATCACGCTGATAGGTCTCAACTGCAAGCCTCCCCGCATGCCAATGACAGTGAATGCCAGAATCACCAATGCAATGACCGATTTCTTTAAAAACGACTGCCAGCCCCTTTCGCTGCCAGCACCTAGTCTGTACTTAGCCCAGGCGTTCAGCCAGATCAGCACTGCTGTCATCAATAGCCAGGCTAATCCCAGATACCAGTAGTCTTTAAGGTAATTAAGCGCCAATCTGGAGACATCTCCTCCTGCATTAAGCACACCCAGGATTTCCCCGGTCGTCCGCCTCAGACTGAATGGAAAATATCCGGCATCAGCCAGGTTTGCAAAGATGCCCAGACTATTTGGAATCAGATAGAATACATTGGTAATGAAACGATAAGATTTTCGGTCGACCCAGGGCAGGGGTATTGCCATCAGCAGAATGAAAAGGGCATTGAGATACAATAAGGCACTCAGGTCAAAGCGTAAGCCTGCTACAAATAGTGTCGTCAACGTACCGAAATCAACAGATCCAATTATTTGTATGTTAAATACATACAACAAAAGTCTGCTAATGGTCAACAGAACCAATGCTCCAACTAAGCGGAGAAAAAGGGAAAGAAATATTCCTGGTCGCAGTGTCGTTCTAGCGTGCATGCAGGCAAAGTTATAAATCGCAGCGCGCTAATTTCAATAAAAAGCATCAGATCAGCGTCTGACATAGGTGCTGGAACCTGTGTAGACGGTGCTTCCGATGGTTTCAGTATAATTCACCACAAACTGGGTGCTGTCGAGGATGGTTCCCGTTCCCAGAAAACGGCGGAACACCGGCGGATCTCCACAGGTAAGTTCCTGTTGAGGGATAGAAAGAAGATTGCCGGTCCGGTTGATATACACGGTGCCGTTGACATGATTGCCAAACTTCGATACAATGAACCTGTCATTGATACTGTCGGAAGTCACGATCTGATCTGTAAAATTGGATATGATAGGTGTACCCTGAGGATCAACCTTATTGTCATTAACGTTGTATTTTTTGGCAAGAAATTCTGCACGGTTAACGACATTAACGCCGCGGTATGCCTCCCCTGTATTACCTGCATTGTCCTTGACATAATACCGGATAGAGTAGCCACCCTTTTTATTAAGGTTGACATTGCTCTCTGTCTGAATGGCTAATGTCAGGTCGCCGTCTTCATCATCCTTGGCAGTAGCTCCGGGATCGGTTATCTGTGCAGTATTCAGGGATACAATCATAGGATTATCACCGATAATCTTCACCAAAGGTGCCTGTGTGTCTTTTTTTTCGCAGCTGCTGGCAGCTATCAGCACACCAAGCATCAGTAGGATAATGTTCTTCATAGACAAGGGATTGCTTTGCTACTTCGTTGAAAGTGAGATTTGATAAAGAATAAAATTAAGAATATTCTGTTTCCACCACAGCGATAAGAACTACATAATATTAATTGCGCAAAAAAAAAGAGGAGAAGCATCAGCTCCTCCTCCAGTTTCTGAATGATGGATCTCTTACATCTTGGTAAACACAGCATATCCAGTATCCGTTCCACCTGCTGTATAGCTGATGGTGTATTGGATGAAGAGCTGATTTCCGTTGGTGGATGTCGTTCCTGTACCCGTTACAGTTCCTTCTGATCCGGCAGGTGCACCAATCAGGTTCTGGTTAGGAATGGTGATGTTACCGAACTTATCGAAAGTTGCTTCAACAATTACAGGGTTACCGAAGCCGCCAAAGTTTCCGATCAGGATTTTATCCGCAACAGATGATGTAGTGATAGTACTGTTGTAATCATAGATACCTTGTCCGACCCCTACAACGGAATCAGAGACAGCCCAGGTAAAAATGTAGGATACCTGCTTGACGATGATATTCACCGTCCGCACGGCTGTAGCTACATTGCCTGAATTATCCTCAGCCCGGTACTCTACATTGTATGTTCCGATCTTGTTGTGCTCGACAGGGTTGGTAACTGTCACGATCAGGGCGCCATCTTCGTCGTCCTGGGCCGTAGCACCGGCATCTGTGTAAGTAGTATTGAGCAGATGATCCACAGGGTTGTCACCCAGGATGGTGATCACAGGAGGGGTGATGTCATCTTCCGCGCAGGATGTGAGCATCATTGCACCCATTCCGAATAGAATTGCAAGAATCCAAATCGATTTTTTCATAATGGTATTGGTTAATGTTTGGTGGTTATGTTTAATGTCTTAACAAAAAGCAGACCATAATAGTCACATGATCCAGTTTGCAAAGATACGATCATTTTATGTAAATATTGTTTCGCACTATATTGAGAAATTTTATATTTTTGCAACTTGAAACACAATCCCAAAAAACCTCCCATCCGATGAAAAAACTGATCGTATTCTTTATGGCTGCCGGTATGTTGTTTGCTGTATCTTGTGGCCCAAGCGCTGCCAAACAGGCTGAAGCTGAAGCAGAAAAAGCAAGGCAGGACTCCATTGCCCAGGCACAGGTTGAAGCTGCCAAGCAGGCTGTTCTCGATTCATTGGCCCAGGTTGCAGAACAGGAAGCATTGCAAGCAAGAATGGATTCAATGGAAAATGCCCTGAAAGAACAGGAAGCAAAAGCCAAGAAAGCTACAACAACAACAACGAAGAAAGTGACGGAAGTAGCCAAGGAGCCTGAGCAGGCCAAGCCAACCCGTGCCGGTGCAACCAAGCGCGAGTAGTTATCGTCTGCATTCCGGTTTTTAAAGAACCTTTAAGGGGCTGTCTTGATTGGCAGCCCCTTATTTATTTTTTCACATTCGGTTTTTCATTCTTTCAGAACATGAATTCAGATAAATCATACCCAAACAGTGGTTTTTACCGGAATATGGTTTCTACCTGGGGCGGTTATCGCATTTCTCGTAAATTTGAGTCCGTTCCCCGTTAGTAACTCTTCTTAGCTAAGATAATACCATGAAACCACAAGGACTTCACTGCCGGTTCGCTATTATTTTGATATTGTTAGGCTTAACGTTAATGATTCAAAGTTGTCAGCGGGAGACAAGGGCCGTCAAAACACAGGACCTTGTCAGCCTCGTTGATCCGTTTATCGGAACAGATGCACATGGTCACACCTTCCCGGGTGCTTGCTGTCCTTTTGGCATGGTTCAGCTAAGTCCGGATACCCGCCTGGATGGCTGGGATGGCTGCTCAGGCTACCACTACAGCGATTCCATTGTTTACGGATTCAGCCATACTCACCTTAGCGGCACAGGTGTTGCGGATTATGCCGACTTCCTGTTCATGGCTGGCAGAGGGGCTATCAGAATGCAGAATGGCACCGGAGCGGATCCTGGAGAAGGCTATGCCACCCGGATGGATAAGTCCAGCGAGCAGGCATCGCCCGGTTATTACGCCGTTGATCTTCCTGATGAACAACTGAAATATGAAGTCACTGCTACACCGCGAACAGGTTGGCATCGGATCACAGGGAATCAGGATAGTCTCTTCATGATTATCGACCTCGCGCACCGCGACAAAGTGCTCGAATCCCGCATGGTTATGACAGGAAAGGACGAAATTGTCGGATACAGAAGATCAGCTTCCTGGGCGAAAGACCAGATGCTCTATTTTTGCGCTAGATTCTCACAACCGATTGAATCCTGGGAGTGGCGTGATGCCGGACTTGGAAATGCTGTGGAATCCAGCGGCACAGACGTCGCACTAGCCCTGCGGTTCAAACCAGCTAACACACCACTGGTCATTAAAGTAGGGATCTCTGCCATCGATGAGGACGGTGCCAGACGCAACCTGCTCGCCGAAAGCCCAGAATGGGACTTCGATTCAACACGGAGCATGGCAGCCAAATTATGGGAAGAAGAGCTGAGCTGTATCATCGTAGAAGGTGGGACTACCGAGCAGCAACGGACCTTCTATACAGCTCTGTACCACAGCTTCCTGGCGCCCAACCTCTACAGCGATATCGATGGCCGGTACCGGGGACGAGATGGTCAGATCCATTGGGATGATAATCATGAGCAATATACAGTCTTCTCCCTTTGGGACACCTATCGTGCCGCTCATCCGCTCTTGACCTTGTTTCAAACCCGTAGAACGCAAGACTTCCTGAATACCATGCTGATGCAGTATAAGCAGGGAGGCTATCTTCCGGTATGGGAACTGGCTGCCAATGAAACACATTGTATGATCGGATACCATGCTGTACCAGTGATCGCAGACGCTATCCTCAAAGGAATATCGAATGGTAACGACGAAGAATATCTCGAGGCGTGCCTGGTTAGCGCTATGCAGGAAGACCATGGCATTGGAATATACCGGAGACAGGGTTTCCTTGCCATGGAGGATGAACCTGAGTCGGTCTCTAAAACACTGGAATATGCCTACGACGACTGGTGCATCGCCAGATTGGCTGAATACCTGGGGCAGGATAGCATCGCCCGCGTTTTTGATATGAGAGCGCAATCCTGGAAGAATATCATGGACCCGGAAACTATGTTCTTCCGTGCAAGGAAAAACGGTGGATGGTATGCGCCTTTTGACCCTAGTGAAGTCAACTTCAACTATACTGAAGCCAACGCATGGCAGTATGGATTTTATGTGCCACAAGATGTAGATGGCTTCATCCGCCTGCTGGGTGGCCCCGATAAGTTGGAGCAGCGCCTGGATAGCCTGTTCAAGGTGTCCAGCCAAACCACAGGGCGCGACCAGGCTGATATCACAGGCATGATCGGTCAGTATGCCCATGGCAATGAACCCAGCCACCACATCGCGTACCTCTATAACTTCACCGGCAGCCCCTACAAAACACAGGAAAGGGTAGGGGAGATCATGGAATCACTTTATACTGACAAACCTGATGGACTCTGTGGCAATGAAGACTGCGGACAACTATCAGCCTGGTATGTATTCTCCGCCCTGGGAATGTATCCCCTCACACCGGGAAGTGGATATTATGTGCTGGGTAAGCCATTGTTTGAGAAGGCTACAATGTATTTTAGAAATGGCCATTCTTTTACGGTAAGAAAAGAAAGTGATGGAGAGAACGAAAAGTACGTAAAGCGGGTCAGCATGCATGGGCGATCCTGGCCGTATACGTATCTGCCGCATGATAAACTGATATCAGGAGGTGGTTTGGTTTTTCATATGGACTCAGAGCCCTCCGAATGGGGTGCTGCAGAAGGAGAACGCCCCGTAATGGGAGCCACCGGTACGCTGATTACACCTGTTCCCTACCAGATAGGCGGAGCCCGGAGCTTCTTCGACAGCACCTTAGTGCAGCTGGGGTGCCTTGAGCCTGCGGCAGAAATTTACTATTCCTTATCCTGTGATGTGGATGAGGAAAAGGGAGAACCATACAAGGACCCTCTATTGATTAAAGAAAACACCCGCCTCACAGCCTGGGCAGTTCGTGCGGATGGAATCAAATCGGGTGGTATGAAGGCCGTCTTCTCCCGCATACCTCCCGGCCGCACGATCACTATCAAGGCGCCATATTCCCGTATGTATACAGCCGGTGGAGACTATGCCCTGATCGACGGTGTCAGGGGTAACAGCAATTTCCGCACAGGATTGTGGCAAGGTTATAAAGAAGTGGACCTGGATGTAACCATTGATCTGGGCCAGGTTCAGCAGGTTGATAGTATCGTTGCAGGGTTTTTGCAGGACGCCGGCTCATGGATATGGTTGCCTGCCACAGTGACCTTTATGGTTTCGGGTAATGGCGTGAACTATCGCAATGTAAAATCGGTGGCTTCAAAGGTGCCGCTGGAAGCTTACGGTGCCATCCTTCAGGATTTCAGCAGCGGTCCGATTCGTCAAAAGGTACGCTTCATCAGGGTTGTTGGGAAGAATATTGGTTTCTGCCCAGAGTGGCATCCCGGATATCCCTATAAAGGCCAGGCCTTTGTTTTTGCTGATGAGATTCAGGTCTTTACTCCTTAAGAATCAGTCTGACTAATTATAGAACCTTATCCTGGATCCCATTTTTATGAGAAAGAAATCGCTGCTTCTTCCCTTTATCCTGGTCACGGTCCTCTTCTTCATGTGGGGTTTTATTACCTGTATGAATGATATCCTCATACCTTACCTGAAGAAGATGTTTGAATTAAGCCGCGGACAAAGCATGCTGGTCCAAATGTCCTTCTTTGGAGCTTACTTTGTCGGATCACTCATCTATTTTATTGTTTCCAGTCGGGCCGGAGACCCCATCGCCAGAATGGGATACCGCAATGGACTCATCGCCGGATTGGTGATCTCAGCGCTAGGATGTATCCTGTTTTTTCCTGCCGCAGCGTTCAAGGTATATGGGCTCTTTCTTACGGCCTTGTTTGTGCTGGGGTTAGGGTTTACTGTTCTACAGATAGCTGCGAATCCGTATGTTGCCATCCTAGGGCCTCCTGAAACTGCATCCAGCAGACTTAATCTTTCGCAGGCATTCAATTCTTTCGGTACAACAATCGCACCTATCGTGGGGGGATATTGGGTGTTTAAATATTTTGCGGCCTGGGGACAACCGCTGCTCGACCGCCATGGCATGCCGGTCCTGACAGAGGCTGGTACAGCCATGAGTGCGATGGGTGTGCAATGGCCCTATCTCATATTTGCTGCTGTGTTCCTGCTATTGGCTGTTGTCTTCTGGGCGACGCACTTACCGGAGCTGACAGGAGATGGTCCCCTTCCCCGCGATGCAGGCGCCCTACGTCACCGTCAACTGGTTTTTGGAATGATCGCCATTTTCTTCTACGTTGGCGGTGAAGTAAGCATCGGCAGCGTACTGATCAACTTTTTACAGGAATTGCAGGGCTATCATGAGCTGCAAGCCAAGACTTACCTGGCCATGTACTGGGGAGGTGCCATGACCGGCCGTTTCCTTGGCGCTGTTTCTCTGGGTAAAGGCCCTATTAGCCTCCGGAGGTGGCTCCTGATGGCCGTAATTGGTCTTTTAGGCCTTGGCGTCATCTATGCTGCCATCTCGCTGGAAAGCGGATACATGCTTCCATTCACAGATTGGCTGCCCTTTGCCGGTCTATTGCTCCTGAACCTGCTCCTCTTCCCTCTCGGCAGGTCATTGCCGGCACGCACTCTCATGATCTTCGCTGTAACAACAGGAATCATGCTGGTTGTGGCCATGGGGTCGTCGGGAAATATCGCTATGTGGAGCATCATTGGTATCGGCCTTTTCAATTCCATCATGTGGAGCAATATATTCACCCTCTCCATTCATAACCTTGGTGCGTATACTTCACAGGCATCCAGCCTGTTGGTTATGGCGATCCTGGGCGGTGCCATCCTTCCCTTTGTTCAGGGCAACCTGGCAGATGCCCTCGGCGGATACCACTATTCCTTTATTGTACCATTGATTTCATACCTCTACCTGGCATGGTATGGATGGAAAGGATATAGGCCGGGAAGGCTTGGAGGAATTAGGAATTAGTAATTAGTAATTAGGAATCAGGTAATTACGAATGACGAATTACGAATGATGCTGATGGCTGGAAACTGATCGCTGTTAATTGATGGCAACTGATCGTTGATCCTACCGTGCGGAGATCAGCTGGATACTCAGATCAGAGGCCTGTCCTGGTTTGATTTCGATCTTCTCAATCAGGCTCTTCTCGTAGCTGATGTAAGATACGACGATGTCATAAGTTCCAGGAGCAAGTCCGTGAATGCTGAATTTTCCGTCAAAATCGGTATAGGAGTGAATGTCAGTGCCAATAACACTGACTTCAACACCACCTAATACCTCACCGGAAGTTTTATCCAACACTGTGCCGGCCAGTTCAACCGTGGCTGCAACTGCAGGCGTTTTTCCAGGACCACTGAAGGCATAAGCGCTCAGTTGAATACTCAAAAACAGGGAAGTAAGAATAAGGGTGATTTTCATAGCCGTATCAATGTAAAATTATGCTTACAAAGATAGAGCGCACATACCGGCAGGATGTTAAGCCTGCTTTACTTCTGTGTTAAGAAATGGTTAACTAACGGAAGGGGAAGTCTCATTTCCCGGTTTATGATTTTGATCCGCATACTGGACAAAATCACGCATGGATTTCATCAGGTTAACAGTGAAGAGCAACAGGTTCTTGGATTCAGACAGGAGATCCAGGTACAGCGCACTGGTCCGTGCTCCATGCTTTTCCCCTTTTATACGTTTAATCTGACGTCTCCTGAATATGCTTATGTCGTTAAGTATATCCGTTTGCTTTTCGATGATCTCATTCAGGTTGGAGAAGTCATGGTTTTGAATTGACTGAATCACCGAGCGGAATAACACCCCCATGTCTTTGTTCAGCTTTAGAAGTTCCTTTTCCTGGTCGTCGTATAAACCGCGGTGGTTATTGTCGATATGCTCATAACTCGGAACTACCATATACGTGACGCAATGTGCGATTTCCCGCAGGTAATCCACAACCTGTACATAGAAATGCCCGGAATCGATGCTATCTTCCCGCAGCCGAAGGATGGTCTGATTCAGCTCTGCTTTAAGCTTTTTGGTATCCTTGTTCAGCTTATCAACCTGCTTCCTGGTCTTTTTTAACCCTCTTATATCTTCAGCTGCCGTATTTGTGATCACTTCTTCAAACAAATTGACAGCTTTGGTCAAAGCACCGGAAACATCGACAACACAGCGCTTCAGAATGCCTTGTTCGTCGAGTTCTGCGTCACCCATTGCCCTGATCTTCTCTTCGCGCTGAGCGGTTCTGCGACGGTGAATACTGTGGGTGCGTATCACCAGGAAGATGGCAAGCACCAATAAGGCAGTTAAAAAATAGATCCCACCGAGATTGATAAGGCTTGCCACAATAAACGCAACAGTAAAGGCGATCAGGGCGGTAAGGAACCAGCCACCCACGACAGAGAGAACACCATTGATGCGGTAAACAGCGCTTTCCCTTCCCCAGGCACGGTCCGACAAAGAAGTGCCCATCGCTACCATAAAAGTAACGTAGGTCGTTGAAAGGGGAAGTTTGAGCGATGTACCCATGGCAATAAGCGCTGCGGAGACGATCAGGTTGATGCTTGCCCTGATCAGGTCAAAGGACATATTGTCACGCTTTTCAGCCTCTATCAACTCTGCGTTACGCTCAAACCTTGATTCCAGCCATTTCTGAGTTCTGACAGGCACCATCTTCCCAGAAAAATCGGCCATTTGTCGAACCAGACGAACGGTAAACCTTGAAAGCGGCGAGGAGGTGAAGCGCTCAAATCCCTCTCCCTGGCGTGATAAATCCAGCGTTGTCTCAACAACAGAACGGGCCTTTTTGGAGGTCCAGAGGGTAATAACCATGATCAATCCAGCGATGATCAGAAACAAAGGATTGGTCATGATCGGCTGTTTCAGACTTTCCATGGTTAATGCCTCCGGAATAGCACCAGGTGTATTCATGAAAGCCTTAAAGGATTCGTAGCCAGCCAGGGGCACGCCAATAAAATTCACGAGGTCGTTCCCGGCAAATGCCATGGCAAGGGCAAAAGTCCCGGAGAGGACTACGATTTTGAGTATGTTGACATTGAACAACCAGTTCAGGAGTTGTAAGAGGACGCTCCAGCCAATGAAGCCATATAAAATAACAGCACCCTGGTGTGTGTTGATCCATTCATTGGCTTCCGGCGTCATGAAGGAACTGTCCTTGGCTCCCTTGATGAGCATAAAATAGGTGATAGCAGTAATGGCCGCGCCACCAAATATGCCCCCATAGTATCGAAGTGCTCTCTTGTAGTTGAAGGTGAACACGATGCGGCTAAGGTATTGCACCAGCGCACCTATCGTGAATGCAATAACTATTGATAAAAGGATACCAGCAATGATGGCAAGGGCCTTTTCTGAATTGATGTATACTCCCAGATCCCCAACACCGTGATCGGGATTATGATAGATTTTATAAGTGGCAATAGCTACTGCGGACCCAAGCAGTTCAAATACCAGGGACACAGTGGTTGAGGTAGGCATCCCAAACGTATTGAACATATCCAGTAAAATCACATCCGTGATCATGACAGCAAGGAAAATGATCATGATCTCGGCAAACACGAACTGATCCGGATGAAAGATCCCCTTTCGCGCCACTTCCATCATGCCGTTAGAAAACGTAGCCCCGACAAGCACCCCCAATGCAGCCACCAGCATGATGATGCGAAAAGGAGCCACCCTGGCACCTAAGGCTGAATTCAGAAAATTTACGGCATCATTGGTCACACCAACGATAAGATCAGAAATGGCCAGCAGGAAGAGGATAATGACCAGGCCTAGGTAAAATGTCTCCATCTGTGGGTCCTAAATTTTGTGCAATGTTAATGATATCAAAAGGAAGAGTCCAGCCTTCAATGTTAACTTTATGTTAAGCATTTCCTCTGCTCTGATCCTTCTTTAACTGAGTGTCCATGATGGCACGGGTAACGCTAACCACATGATCTCCAATTTGTTCTGTTATTTTAATCATGTCAGCATAGGCGTTGCCCGCATCCGGGCGATAAGCACTCGCCTTCATCTCCTCCATATGTTCCATCTGCAATAAAGTACGCTTTTCATTAATCCTTTTCTCAGCTTCTATAGCTTCATTTCCAGCTACTTCTGAGTAATCTGACGACAAGTTGATATTCATAATGTCAATGGCCTCGTCAACCATCTTCAGGATAAGTTTAAGCCGCTCACGTTGATCCTGGCTGAACCAGATTTTCTGGTCTACCTTGGCATCAATGATACTGCTCAATTCATAGCAAAGATCCCCGGTGTTTTCAAGGCTCTCGACAATACGCTGCATCGCACTTACCATTCTGGAGCCGCTGGCTGTCAACTCATTCGCAGATAAGGTTGTAAGATATTCCAGAATTTCCAGGCGAATTGCATCGACCCTGTCCTCGGATTCCGTGATCTTGGTTTGAAGACGGTTGAACTTATGCCCATCCATTTCATTGAACTGGCGAGTTACCAATCTGAACATTACCGCAATTACCTTCCCGAACTCGCCTATCTTCTTTCTAGCCTCCAGTGTCGACAATTCCGGAGTTGCCATTAAACCACGGTACAAATATTTCAGCCTGAACTCCTGCAGGCTGCTGCCCTGCCGTGTCAGTAAGCGGCTCACCGATGCCAGTCTTGATACGAAAGGAAACAGAATGATCGCAGTAAATATATTGAAGAGGGTATGGTATAGCGCCAGTGCCAATGGTAGCCTTTGTGTGGTTTCCAGTGAAGGTAAAACGCCTGGATCCAGGAGACTGGCGCCTGCTGACTGTCTGAAAATCAAATCGACCAGCAGCAGAAAGGGCCTGAAGAGGAGCAGCGCAAGAAATGCTCCTGCGGCATTGAAAAGAAAATGTGAGCGCGCCGCCCGCTTGGCTGTCTGGTTTGCAAGGATCGCTGCAAGGTTGGCAGTGATGGTAGTGCCAATATTCATACCAATGACCATTGCTGCCGCCATATCAAATTCTATCAAACCCTTATACGCCATGGCGAGTATTAAGGCCATGGTTGCACTGGATGATTGTAGAATCGCGGTGAGTATTAATCCACTTAAAGTGAAAAGCAATACTGAAAGAAAGCCATTCTCTGTGAGACCCGTCAAAAACTGCAGCATCTCAGGATTCTCCTGGATGTTAGGCAGGACATCTTTTATATATTCCAGTCCTAACAGTAAAAGGGCTAACCCCAGGGTAAACTCGCCCCATACCCGGCGCTTGCGGTTCCTGCTTAATATCAGTGGAAATCCCAGTCCGATCATGGGAAGGGCCAACTTACTGATATTTAATGTAAAACCCAGCAGTCCAAGAACCCATGCCGTAAAGGTGGTCCCGATGTTGGCGCCAAAAATCACAGCCACAGCAGCCGTTAAGGGTAAGAGACCTGCATTGACAAAACTTACGATCAACACAGTGACAGCAGAAGAGGATTGAATGGTTGCGGTTACAAGCAGGCCTGATATGAGTCCTTTGATACGGGTGGCCGTCATCGCCGCAAGGACCTTCCGCATGCGCTTACCTGCCGCTTTCTGCAAGGCTTCGCTCATGAGCTTCATTCCATATAGGAATATGCCCAGAGAGCCAAACAAAGTCAGGAGTCGCAGGAGTATCTCCACCAGCCTCAGGAATTGATGTCGTTAAGATACACTATAAATAGTATCATTCTTCAGAAAAAATAGCACTCCCAATACGCAGGATAGTGCTTCCTTCTTCTATCGCTATCCTGTAATCCCCTGACATTCCCATCGATATCTCGCAGAATTCGTGCGCTGTATTGAAAAACGCTGATTTGAGACGGCTATAGATCTCAAATAAGTGCCGGAACTCCTTGCGGACTTGTGTCATGTCCCCGGTGAAGGTAGCCATACCCATCACGCCACAGATACGCACATGATGCATGGAAGCGTAGGCCGGACTATTGAGAAGGCCAATGGCTTCATCCAGGTCCAGGCCATACTTAGTCTCTTCTTCAGCGATATGGAACTGAAGCAGCACATCAACCTGCCTTCCTGCACGACTGGCTTCATGATTGATAACTTCCAGCAAACGCAGGCTATCGGTGCTGTGTATGAGCGAGACAAAGGGGATGATCTGTCTGACTTTATTCCGCTGCAAGTGCCCGATATAATGCCAACGGATATCCGGGGGCAGTATGGGTGCCTTGCGTATGAGTTCCTGCGCCCGGTTTTCTCCAAAATCCCTCAGTCCGGCCTGATAAGCGTGCCGTATTACATCAGGTTCCACGGTCTTGGTAACAGCAACGAGGCGAATATGCCGGGGCAGCTGTGTGATGATCTGCTGAATATTGGATTCGACAGACATGACAAGGATTTTCAGCAAAGGTAATAAACTCGCTGAAGGGTATGGCTGGTCTTCGGATACCTTATGGCTTTTCAATAACCAGGGCTGATGCACCCCCGCCACCGTTGCAGAGACCGGCCAGGCCGTACTTTCCTTGGTTTTGGTCCAGGATATGCACCAGGGTAACCAGAATGCGGGCACCGGTCGCACCAAGAGGATGTCCAAGCGAAATGCCTGATCCACGCACGTTTACTTTGGAGGTGTCGAGGCCCAGCTCACGGATTGCAGCCAGCGCAACCACCGCAAAGGCTTCATTGATCTCAAAGAAGTCGATCTCATCGAGCTGAAGCCCGGATTTTTCGAGAGCCAAACGGATCGCCTTGGCAGGGGCTGTTGTAAACCATTCGGGTGCCTGTGCGGCATCAGCATAGGACTGGATAATGGCCAGCGGTTTGATGCCCAGAGATTCAGCCCTGGCGCGACTCATCAGAATGAGGGCGGCAGCTCCGTCGTTGATCGTCGAAGCATTGGCAGCCGTGATGGTGCCATCCTTCTCAAAAACAGGTTTCAACCCCGGGATACGCGCAAAGTCAACCTTCCGGTATTCCTCGTCTTCCTTGATAACAAGCGGATCACCCTTACGCTGTGGGATCTCGACGGGCACGATCTCATTGCTGAAAACACCTTGTTCCCATGCCTTTGCAGCACGGGTATAGGATTCAATCGCGAGGGCATCCTGATCTTCACGACTTATCGACAACTCACGGGCTGTATTCTCAGCTGCGTTGCCCATGTGATAGTCTTTGTATACATCCCATAATCCATCGCGAATCATCCCGTCCAAAACCTGACCATGGCCCAGCTTAATGCCAGACCTGACACCAGATATATAATGTGGGACATTGGACATGCTTTCCATGCCCCCGGCAACAACGACATCATTGTCACCGGCCAGGATACTTTGAGTGGCCAGCATGACCGCCTTAATGCCTGATGCACACACCTTGTTCACCGCAGTACAGGGAACAGAATCAGGCAAACCGGCAAATAGGGCTGCCTGTCGCGCAGGCGCCTGACCCAGGTTGGCCTGTAGCACACTTCCCATGTACACCTCCTGCACCTGTGCAGGGTCCAGGCTGATCTTATCCAAAGCGCCCTTGATCGCAATTGCCCCAAGTTTTGTAGCACTGAGTGCAGACAGGCTTCCGCCAAAACTACCCAGGGGGGTACGGACCGCCGAAACAATGTATACTTCCTGCTTCATCGTAATTCGTTTTTTTTCAAAGTTATGAAACATTCAATATATATCCATTGATTTATGAATAAAAAAACGGAAACAAGGGTAGTAACCTTGAGGATGTGCTGACGCATCCCTATAGGACATACTAATCTGACGAACAGCAAATACTGCAGGAGAGAGAAATGTCAGTAAAGGGAAAAAAGCAAGAAGAAATACAGGTTTAATCCAGCGTATGGACAACCAGTCCACTGCGTAGCTTGGGTTCAAACCAGGTCGTCTTCGGCGGCATGATATTGCCGGTATCCGCGATATCAATGAGCTGTTGCATAGATACAGGATACAATGCAAAGGCTGCTTTCATTTCACCACTGTCAACGCGTTTGACCAATTCACCCAAACCCCGGATACCCCCTACAAAATCAATCCGTTTGGAGGTTCTGAGGTCTTTGATATCCAGAATATGATCAAGCACCTGCTTACTGAGGATGGTCACATCCAGCACACCAATCGGGTCGGAATCATCATAAGTACCTTCCCTGGCTGTGAGAGAATACCAATTTCCCTCTAGATACAAGGCAAAATTATGGAGGCAACAGGGCTTATGCAGCGCATTTCCTTTGGGTTCAATGACGAAAATCTCTGCCAGCCTGCTTAAAAATTCCGCTGATGTCAGTCCGTTCAAATCCGTCACCACGCGGTTGTAATCTATGATGGTGAGCTGGTTATCAGGGAAATTAACGGAAAGGAAGAAATTGTATTCCTCATCACCCTTATGATCCGGGTTATTAGCCTTCTTCTCGTTACCTACCAGGGCAGCGGCTGCAGTGCGGTGGTGACCATCGGCGACATAGATATAAGGAATACCGTCAAAGAGCCTGATGATCTTCTCTGTCAGCAATGCATCCTCAATCACCCAGAAGTGATGTCCAACGCCATCCGCTGCCACAAAGTCATACTCAGGCTCATGCTGGCGGGCATATTCCAGAATGAGGTTATCCAGCTCAGGTAAAGCCGGATAGCTAAAGAATACGGGCTCCAGGTTGGCATTGTTGACACGCACATGCTTCATCCTGTCTTCTTCCTTATCCTTGCGTGTCAGCTCATGTTTTTTGATGATCCCGTTCATGTAATCCGCTACCGATGCGCAACCAACGATGCCATATTGTGTCCTCGCGTTCATGGTTTGTGCATAGATATACAAACGGTCTTCAGCATCCTGAACGAGCCATCCTTTTTCCCGGAACATCATGAAATTCTCTACTGCTTTGTCATAGACCTCATCGGCATGAACGTCAATGGCAGGATCCAGATCGATTTCCGGCTTGATAATGTGCAGGAGAGAGTAGGGGTTGTCATGGGCTTCTTCCCGTGCTTCTTCAGAGTTAAGGACATCATAGGGCCTGGAGGCCAGTAATGATGCAATATCCCTGGGAGGGCGCCAGCCCCTGAAGGCTTTTAATACTGCCATATGGATGGTAAGTTATGTGTGGTTTGTGTCTATTTGTTTACCTGGTAAGTCGTATCCCCATTGGTGAAATAGCCGATGATCTGCCTGGCTGCAGCAAGGCCTGCGTTGATATTGGCTTCTGCGGTCTGTGCCCCCATCTTCTTGGGTGTAAAATACACTTTAGCAGGGAATGCCTCCACTAGTTCGGCTGCATTATCCGGTGCGATATCAGATACATAACCAAAATCTTTACGGCTTGCCAATACCTGCTTCAGATCTTCCTCATGGATCACTTCCTTGCGGGCAGTGTTGACCACAACGGCATCTGCCGGCATGCCCATCATCAGGGCAGCATTGATAGATCCCCTGGTTTCCTTGGTGGCAGGGATATGAAGGGAGATATACTGACATTTTTGGTATAATTCCTCCACGCTGCTCACAGCCTTCACGCCGTCATCGGCCATTTTCTGCGAAGGGATGAAAGGATCATAGGCATAAACCTCCATTCCAAAGCCCATGGCAATTTGTCCAACCCTGCGGCCGACATTGCCATAGGCATGGATACCGATGGTCTTGCCCATGAGTTCAGTACCTGAGCTGCCGTTGAACTGTTTGCGGGCGAAATAGATCATCATTCCGATAGCCAGCTCGGCCACGGCATTGGCATTCTGCCCGGGTGTGTTCATGGCCACGATGCCTTTTGCAGAACAGGCTGCCAGATCGAGGTTGTCATAGCCTGCACCGGCCCTGACAACGATTTTTAGATTGTGAGCTGCATTGACCACATCCTGATCTACAATGTCAGAGCGGACGATCATGGCATCTGCCTCTTTTACTGCAGCCAGCAGCTCGTCTTTGGAGGTATATTTTTCAAGCAAAGCAAGCTTGTGGCCGGCACCTTCCACAATTTCACGGATGCCCTTTACAGCTACAGGGGCAAAGGGCTTATCGGTAGCGATGAGTATCGTCTTCATGGTTTTCCGTTGTTAGTATTATCCGATGTTTTTTTCAAAATCTTTCATGGCCTGCACCAGTACCTTGACGCTTTCCTTTTCCAGTGCATTATAGCATGATGCGCGGAAACCACCAACGCTGCGGTGTCCCTTTATGCCTACAACACCTCTGGCTTTGGCGAAATCAATGAATGCTGCTTCATGCTCCTTATAGGCATCTTTAAGAACAAAGGTGATGTTCATGAGTGAGCGGTCACGCGGATCCTTCACTGTGGCATCGAAAACAGGACTTTCATCGATGGCAGCATATAACAGATTGGCTTTCTCAATGGCACGGCGTTCCATCTCTGCCACACCACCGTTCTCCTTCACCCATTTCAAAACTTCCTTGACCACGAAAATATTGACGCAGGGAGGTGTGTTGAACATGGATTCCTTGTCGATGTGGGTCTTGTAACGCATCATCGTTGGAATATAACGGTCCACCTTGCCCACAATGTCGTTGCGGATGATCACGAACGTAACCCCGGCAGGTCCCAGGTTCTTCTGTGCGCCACCATAGATGAGCGCGTATTTGCTCACATCTACCGGGCGGCTCATGATGTCGGAAGACATATCAGCGATGAGAGGAACAGGAGAATCGAGATCTTCACGTATCTCCGTTCCGAAAATGGTGTTATTGGTTGTGATATGGAAATAGTCCGCATCGGCCGGAATTTCATAACCCCTGGGGATATAGCTGAAGTTCCCGTCTTCTGAGCTGCCTACAACCACCACTTCACCAAATCCTTTAGCTTCCTTGATGGCTTTGGATGCCCATTCTCCAGTATTCAGGTAGGCAGATTTCTTCTGCATGAGATTATAAGGTACCATCGCGAACTGTGTACTGGCACCGCCGCCCAGCCAGAGCACGCTGTATCCTTCAGGAATGGCCAGCAACTCTTTCATGAGCGCAACGGCCTCATTGATCACTGCCTCAAAATCTTTACTGCGGTGCGATACTTCAAGGATCGATTGACCGATACCATTGAAATCCCTGACAGCTTCAGCCGTTTTCTCGAGTGCCGGAACAGGCAGAACACAAGGACCTGCGTTAAAAATGTGTTTTCTCATGACAAAATGGGTTTAAGTTGGTTAATTTTTTGATTATGATGTTGTTAGATAAAGTCTATCGGGTATTCGCAAAGGTAAGGAAATTCCCGATATGAAGTTGCCGGGTGAGCCTGAAATAGAATGGTTCCAAGTAAGCGATCAGGGACGGGGTAATAATTCAAGCCGGGTTGGACGTGGAGGCGCTTTTTTATCACGCCGGACCGGATTTCTGGCATCAATATTTGCGACGTAATTCCAGCGACCGTTTTCAAAAACATAAGCATCCACAATATTTGTCTCCGGCACATAAAACGCAAACTGACCTTCCATGGATGGATGCATAGGAATCAAGCGGTCGAACACGATCATATCTTTGGTGATGGGCTTCTCTACGAGTCCTTTGCCTTTTTGCCTGATCTTTTGAATGTAGGTCTGCTTGTCAAATTTCAGCATCATCTGGCTTTGTCCGCTGTACTCCATGATAACCCTTCGGTTCTTCTGCCCCTTATGCCTGAATAGATAATAACCAAACACGGGGCTGCCATTGCTGCGCAGGGTAAGGACTTCGATGATCCGGCGCCGGGAGATATTGTCATTCCCATCCCATCCCAGCAGGGTATAATAGGTTGTCTGACCAGATTCTACGGGAATCATTTCATAATACATGGCACCGAACCAGTTATCTGCATTCAGTAGCGCCTGCTCAGGCTGTGTGATCTGACTTGAATGGTCCTGAAGCCAATGACTGTTATAGCGTCCATGGCGGTTGTCAAGGCTCTGGATAACACCAAAGTACTGATAAGTTCCATCCGATAGCGGCACAAACCAGGAAAAAATGCGGCACCTTTTATCCGGGCTGCTCAGGATGCTGATACCTTCAATGGAATCCCAGTTGTGTTTCATTTTGTGATCCATCGCCAAGGCATCATCCAATACCTTCATAAACAAATCATTGGATGCAAAGCGCTCAGGATCCGTGGGGGAGTAGCGTATTTGTGGGGCCAGACTGCGCATGCTGTCCTGTAGCATCATCATGTCCTGACTAACCAAAGCAGGTGGTTGACAGAATATGCACATCAGAAATATGGCTGCAAGTTGAAATCTCCCAAACATACCTGGTATAACGAAGAATACTGGCCGTATATTTTTCTTTATTTTGGGCATCATTCAAAGATATGAAACTACCAGTTCATTCCACATCCTTTGCCACACAGTTGAATAATCTGTCTGATTGGCTTGTGGACCGGATCCGTCTGGCAGACCAGGCTGAAATAAGACTCAGCTACCGTATCGCCCTCGAAACCATCCAAAGGCTGGGTGAGCAGGAATCCTGGTTGAACAGCGTGAATATTCAGGCTGAGGACAAGGTCTTGGCAGCATTTTATCCCGGATTGTATCCACACCAGGGTATGGATGCCCTGCTCACCGCCTGGATTACCGGAGCCGATCTCTGCATCCGCCTCCCGGAAGGTCGAAGCGGATTTTTAAAGGAATTGTCACACTGCCTGACAGAGGTTAGTGGCAGCCGTCAGAATTTCTCATATACCGAAGGTCCATTACCCCGCAGTCATGCGATTTTTAGTGAACTCGGGACGGTGGACAGCGTAAAATTTGAGCCTTATATCCACCAGCCCTGGCGAAATAATCTGCCTGGTTTTAGCATCCTGGCCTTAAATAACACGCCCTCTGAAGTAACCATGGGAATGATCCGCGATCGGATTGTGTTACATGGTGGCCATGCCCCGGATAACATCAAATGGATATTGATTGATAATGAAGGTACTTTAAATGAATTGCTTGGGTATTTCAGGGAAAAGCCAGGTAACGATGCTTCATCCTTCTGGATGAATAACTATGAGTACTGGAAAGCTGCATTTATGATCAATAGGGTAGCCTTCCTGGATACTCCCGAATGTCTCTTCCGTCAGTCTGATCAACCTTCAGCATACCCTGGTGTGATTCACTATGGTTATACAGGCTTATCGGTAGCCCAGGCCGCTGCCGTGGCCGGAGAGGGTCATGCCCTGCACGAAATGCTTGTCGCTGGACAGGAAATGCAACTCATTGAGGAAGGATTCGATGGATGGGTGGGCCGTATAAGGGCCAATGTGAATTGGTTGAAAAATATTTTTCCCTGTTCTAATGAAGGTTAAACGAATATTTCTCTTACCTTTGCAAGCCGAAATTTATTCTTTAGCATTATGAAAAAAGATATTCATCCCAAGGAGTACAGGAAAGTGGTATTTCAGGATATGTCGAATGGCTACACTTTTATAACCAAATCGACGGTACGGAGTAAGGATACCATTAAATGGGAAGACGGAAATGAATACCCGCTCGTGAAACTGGAAATCTCCAATACCTCACATCCTTTCTATACCGGTAAGATGCAGCTGGTGGATACCGCCGGTCGCGTGGATAAATTCAAGAACCGTTATCAGAAGCATATGGAAAAGAAACAGCAAGGCTGAACACCTTTTCTTTTTTTCTGTTAAAATATTTGAAAAAGTCCTCGTTGAGGACTTTTTTTGTTACTTGAATAACAAATAGAAACGAATCCATGAAACCTCAGTTTGTATTGTTTGATGACCAGATTCGCAACGACCTGTTGCCGTTAACGTATATGAAGCCCATTGCTGCCCTTCGGGTTGGAATCCTTACGATACAGGAAAAATGGGCCCATTGGCTGGGTCAGATGCCGACCTACCTGACAGAAGCTTATCTTCAAAAGAAATATCCGCTTCAGCAGGCAGAGCACAGCATCCTTATCCATGGTGCACTCTGTCCGGATCCCGCGCTGGTCAGCCAGATCCTTGCCCTGAAATCAGGAGAAGCCCTGGTAAAAGGCGATACAGTACTGGCACAGTACATCAGTTCTCATGAATTCGAAGAAGGCCAGGATGCCGTCCTGCCTTCCGCAGAAGTCAGAGAATACACAGCAGATGTGACAATACTCCAGTATCCCTGGGATATTTTTACGCTGAATGCCGCAGAAATTCACCGTGACTTTGCCATTTTGACAGCAGGAAAAACTTCGCTGCCTGTTCCGCCAGGAACAACGGTATGGGGCGACCATCCGGTTTTTATAGAGGAAGGAGCTGAGATCCGCGGTGCCATGATAAATACCATGGATGGACCCGTTTATATCGGTACAGGTGCCGAAATCATGGAAGGCAGCCTGATACGCGGGCCTTTTGCGCTTTGCAACCATGCCCAGCTCAAAATGGGCGCCAAAATTTATGGAGGTACTACCATCGGCCCATATTCCAGGGTGGGAGGAGAGCTGAACAATGTCGTAATCCAGGGATATTCCAACAAAGCACATGACGGATTCCTCGGACATTCTGTCATAGGCGAGTGGTGCAATATCGGTGCTGATAGCAATTGCTCCAACCTGAAGAATACCTATGCGGAGGTCAAGATGTGGCATTATCCGTCCTGGCGCTTCATCAACACCGGCCTGCAGTTCTGTGGACTAATCATGGGCGACCACAGCAAATGCGGCATCAATACTATGTTTAATACAGGTACCGTTGTAGGTGTGTCATCCAATCTCTACGGCAGCGGCTTCCATCGTAACTTCATTCCTTCCTTCTCCTGGGGCGGTCCGCAGGGTTTTCACCTCTATGACCTGGATAAGGCCATGCAGGTGGCCGAAAGTGTCATGCGAAGGCGTGGAATGGTATTTGATGAGACCGAGCGGGAGATATTCCGGCATCTGCACAACCATTGCCGGATGTTTGCCCGCAAATAAGGCAGAAACCGCCCAATTTAAAGCAACAGAATGGAAATCACCCTGAAATATAATATGCTGCAACATTCAGACATGCTGGATCCTGATACAGAGTTTATTCCTTTGATGTCAGCCGAGGAAGAAAAACTCATGCATGATGAAGACATTCCTGAACATTTGCCTATCCTTCCGCTCCGCAATACTGTCTTGTTTCCCGGAGTCGTCATACCTATTACAGTGGGGCGCGATAAATCCATCCGCCTCATACGTGAGGCTTATTCCCGTGACAGGATCATCGGTGTGGTCGCCCAGAAGGATGGGGATATCGAAGATCCGCGATATGAAGACCTGAATGCGATCGGCACTGTGGCACACATAATCAAGCTATTACAGATGCCCGATGGAAATACCACCGCCATCATACAGGGGAAAAAACGATTTCATCTGGGTGAATTGGTTCATTATGAACCATATATGCGAGCCTATGTGACACCATTTTTCGACAAAGCACCCACCGAGCCTACGGATGATGAAAACTTTGACGCCCTGGTGTATAGCCTTAAGGAGATGTCCATCAATATTATCCGGCAATCCCCAAATTTACCGTCAGAGGCCACCTTCGCCATCCAGAACATCGAGAGCCCGGTCTTTCTGATCAACTTCATCTCATCCAACCTGAATATTGAAGTGGATGAAAAACAGCAGTTACTGGAGCTCTCAGACCTGCAGGAACGTGCGCATAAGGTGTTGGTTCATATGACGAAGGAGCTCCAGCTTCTGGAGCTGAGAAATAAAATCCAGGACAAGGTCAAGAATGATATAGACAAGCAGCAGCGGGATTATTTCCTGAACCAGCAGCTCAAAACGATACAGGCTGAACTGGGAGGTGACCCGATGGAGCAGGAGCTGAAAGAACTGCGGGCCAAGGCACTTAAAAAGAAATGGAACAAGCAGGTTGCCGAGACTTTCGAAAGGGAAATGGGCAAACTGCAACGAATGAACCCCTCGGCAGCTGAGTATTCTATCCAGATGAACTATCTGGAGGTGCTGACAGACCTGCCCTGGGAGGATTACACAACAGACAATTTTGATCTCGACAGGGCCCAGCGGATCCTCGACAGAGACCATTTCGGGCTCGAGAAGGTCAAGGAGCGCATCATCGAACACCTGGCGGTTCTAAAGCTCAAAGGGAACCTCAAATCACCGATCATATGCCTGGTCGGCCCTCCGGGTGTGGGCAAAACATCTCTTGGAAAATCGATAGCCCATGCCCTGGGACGAAAATACGTCAGGATGAGCCTGGGAGGCCTGAGGGATGAAGCAGAGATTAGGGGGCACAGGAAAACCTATATCGGGGCAATGCCTGGCCGCATCTTGCAAAGCCTGCGCAAGGCCAAATCATCAAATCCCGTTTTCGTGCTTGATGAAATCGACAAGGTCTCTGGTAATACCATAAACGGTGATCCTTCAGCAGCTTTGTTGGAAGTGCTTGATCCCGAACAGAATATTGCCTTCTATGACAACTTTCTTGAGGTAGAATATGACCTGTCCAGGGTTATGTTTATCGCCACGGCGAATAGCTTGTCTACGGTGCACCCGGCCTTGCGCGACAGGATGGAGGTGATTGAAATTCCAGGTTACTTACTGGAAGAAAAGATTGAGATCGCACGTAATCATCTGCTTCCGAGGCAATTGGAAGAGAATGGTGTGAAAAAATCTATGATCACCATCACCCGGAATATGCTGGAGAGAATTATTGATGATTATACACGGGAATCAGGTGTTAGGCAACTGGAAAAGAATCTCGCGAAAATCATCCGCAGCCGCGCGAAATACATCGCGATGGATAAACCATACGAGAAGCGGATACAGGAAGAAGATCTTGTTGCTTTTCTGGGCTCCCCGGTTTTCAAAAAAGAGCGTAGTTTCACCAACCGCATTGCCGGTATCGCCACAGGCTTAGCATGGACTTCTGTAGGTGGAGAAATCCTCTTTGTCGAGGTGAGCCTGAGCAAAGGGAAAGGCAATCTTACGATGACAGGCAACCTGGGTGAGGTAATGAAAGAATCCGCCACCCTGGCCTTTGAATACCTGAAATCACACGCGAGGTCGTTTGACATTGATCCGGACTTATTCAATTTCTGGAACGTTCATGTGCATGTGCCTGAAGGAGCAACCCCGAAAGATGGGCCATCTGCCGGTATAACTATGTTTACTGCCCTGGTTTCAGCATTCACGCAGCGCAAAGTGCGTGAGGGCTATGCCATGACTGGGGAGGTGACATTAAGGGGTAAGGTACTGCCCGTGGGAGGTATTAAGGAGAAGATATTGGCCGCGCGCCGCGCAAGACTGAGTCATATTATTCTGCCCTCAGAGAATAAAAATGATATTGCTGAGATAAAAGCCGACTATATCCAGGGACTCATTTTCCATTATGTCGAAGAGATGATGGAAGTGGCCCAACTGGCCCTGCTTCATGATAAAGTGGACCACGCTGTGGATCTGGCCCAGGCCATGCATGAGAAAAAAACTGTCTGATAATTTCAGACTTAAACAGGCATTCCAGATGAAAAAAATCCTGGTAATTCTGGGCCATCCATTGGCTGACACCTTTTCGAATACAGTCTTCGACACCTATACCAATGCTGCCCGCAATGCTGGAGCGGAGGTAAGGGTCATCAAATTGCGGGAACTGTCGTTTGAGATCAACTTTAAAGCCGGATATCGCGGGGAGCAAACGCTGGAGCCCGATCTTGTAGCCGCTCAGGAGTCCATTCAATGGTGCGACCATCTCGTACTAATTTACCCTAACTGGTGGTCCACTTTCCCAGCCCTGTTAAAGGGGTTCATCGACCGGACCCTGCTGCCAGGCTTTGCATTTAAATACCGCAAAGGCAGCCTGCTCTGGGACAAACTGTTGACTGGCCGCTCAGCACGCATCATCGTTACGATGGACACGCCACCCTGGTATTATCGCTACGTTTTAGGAAAACCCGGACATAACGCCATGAAAAAAGGTGTTCTGGGTTTCTGTGGATTCAATCCGGTTCGTGTTACTACGCTGGGGCCTATCAAAATCAGTACGGAAAAGAAAAGAGCACGCTGGTTGAAAAGGATCGCTGATCTTGGGCAAAAAATGCAATAGCATGAAAACCCTTCTGCTGGTTCCGATACTGCTGGTCGCCATTATCCTTCTTCCGGCCTGCCGCAATGAAAGTAAGGAAGAGGATGTTTCCATTTTTCGATACAACGAACCGGCAGGTATTACCTCCCTGGATCCTGCTTATGCCAGAAACCTTTCCAACATCTGGGCGACCAATCAGATCTTTAATGGATTGGTGCAACTCGATGACCAACTTCAGATTCAGACCTGTATTGCAGAAGATTGGGATATCTCTGAGGATGGATTGATCTATACATTCCATCTGCGCGATGATGTCTATTTTCACCATGATGAGATGCTTTCCGGGTCACGCGGGCGTAAAGTCAGGGCGGAGGATTTCGCGTTCAGCTTCAACCGGATTCAGGATCCAGCCACCGCCAGTCCCGGCGCATGGGTGTTTCAGGCCGTAGCCAGGGATAAGAGCGGGAGGCTTGATGTTAAAGCCATAGATGACACAACCTTGCAAATCAGATTGTCTGAGCCCTTCCCTCCCTTTCTGGGAATACTGAGCATGCCCTATTGTGCTGTAGTGATGCCGGAAGCGGTAGTACGGTACGGTGAGGATTTCAGGCAGCATCCTGTTGGAACAGGTCCTTTCCGCTTCAAATACTGGAAGGAAGGGATGAAATTGGTGCTGCGAAGAAATCCATATTACTTCGAATACCTTGATGGTAAGCAACTGCCTTTTCTTGAAGCAGTGAGTATCACATTTGTCATTGACAGGCAGGCTGCTTTCCTGGAGTTTATCAAAGGTAATCTGGACTTTATGTCGGGCATCGATCCCAGTTACAAAGATGAGCTACTAACGCCTGAAGGAAAGCTCAGGCCAAAGTATGAAGGGCAGGTGGTCCTTACCATGCAGCCTTATTTAAATACAGAATACCTTGGTTTCCTTATTGAAAGAGGCAACCCTGCCGTTTCAGCTTCACCATATCTGGATGTTCGCCTGCGCAAAGCCATGAATCTCGGTTTTGACAGACATAAGATGATCCGTTACCTGCGCAACAATATTGGTACTCCCGGAACTGGAGGTTTCATCCCCAAAGGCTTACCTGGATTTGACTCGCTGTCTGCTATCGGGTATGATTACGACCCGCAACAGTCGGAACGCCTGCTCGCTGAGGCTGGTTATCCTGGAGGGAAGGGGCTGCCGGATATAACCCTTGTCACAAGCCCGGAATACCTGGATATCTGCAAATATGTGCAGCATCAGCTGAATGATATCGGTATCCCGATGCGCATCGAAGTCACACCGCCAGCAGCGCTCAAGGAAATGCGCGCCCAGGCCAGGCTACCTTTCTATAGAGGCTCATGGATTGCGGATTATCCGGATGCCGAAAACTACCTCTCTGTCTTTCTTTCCCGGAATTTTAGTCCGCAGGGACCTAACTACAGCCGTTTCTCCTCTCCGGAATTTGACGGGCTCTACCAACTTGCCATGAAGGAGACCAGTAATCCCTTGCGGGCTGAATTATATCACAGGATGGATAGCCTGCTTATGGATGCCTCCCCGGTGATGATACTGTATTATGATATGGTCCTGAGGTTTACATCCACCAGGGTGAAAGGTCTGGGTAGCAATCCCATCAATATGCTCAGCCTGAAGCGCGTCTATAAACTCAAAGATCAAGAATAAGACCGTCAAAGGCCAGGCTCACACCTGGAGGCAATGATGGCATAACTTCTTCATATTTCCCCATTTGATGGCTGATGTGCGTGAGGTATGACTGCCTCGGTCGGATCGTAGAAATCACTTCCAATGCTTCTTCCAGGTTAAAATGAGAATGATGTTTCCTTTTCCTTAGTGCATTGATTACCAATACTTCACTGCCTTTTATTTTCTCCATCTCCAGGTCAGAGATGAAGCTGGCGTCGGTTATGTAGGTAAATGGGCCTATCCTGAATCCCATCACCGGCAAATCAGCATGCATTACATGAACAGGCTTAATCAACGTCTCTCCAACAAAAAAATCTTTGCCTTCAATGTCAATGAGCCTGAGCTCTGGAACGCCTGGATATCGCTCATGGCCAAAAGCATATGAGAATTCGCGCCGTATATCTTCCAATACATCCGATTGTCCATAAATGTCCATGGGTCTGCGCTGCAGATAATTGAATGCCCGCACATCATCCAGTCCGCCAATGTGATCCTTGTGCCCATGGGTAAGAAGGACAGCATCCAGTCTCCGGGTATCTGTGCGCAGCATCTGCTGCCTGAAGTCAGGCCCCGTATCAATAACCAGGGTAATGCCACCTGTTTCCACCAGGACCGAGGATCTCAGTCTTTTGTCCCGAGTGTCCGCAGATACACAAACGTCGCAAGGACAAGCGATGACGGGAACGCCCTGACTGGTACCTGTACCTAAAAACTGTATTCTCAATTTTGTATTACTTTTGTTATAACCAGACGCTGCAATTTACGCTTTTCAACAGCTTGCTGGTAGCTCAACATCTAACCAACTGAAAAATCAAGGTAGTGAACCTATTTATCAGCTTTCGCCAGCGTCTTGGATTTGATGCGGTACTTAAAGCAAAGAAGTCTAACCGACGGATTAAGAAGTATTTGCAGATAGGGGAGGCCCGGCATATTGCCATCCTCTACGAGTGGAGCGGTACACATTACCATAGGCTTATGCAGATCATCAAAAGTGATGTTTTCAAAGCGGCCGATATCGAATTGGTAGGTTACCTTCCGGTAAAGCCAGCGAAACATGAGAATCCTGGAATGGGTGTTTTCACCGCTAATGATGTGGACTGGAAGATGCTGCCAAAACCGCTTCCTGTCATCAGCCAATTCCTGAAGAAAGAATACGATATTGTTTTCGATATAAGTCTGAACGATCATATTCCATTAATGTACCTGATGGCAAATGCCAAAAGCAAGCTAACTATCAGCTTGTTTTCCGGACGAAAAAAGCAGGTTGCCGATATCCTGATTCACCTTAATGATCAGAATGCTGAGATGGAGATCGTACTGAAACATATGACACATTACCTTCAACAGATTCAATCCACTACATCATGAAAGTAAACCTCAGCGGCACGGGTGTTGCCCTCGTAACGCCGTTCCATAAGTATGGCACGATAGATTTCTCGGCCCTGAACAGACTCCTGCAACACGTGATCGAAGGGGGTGTAGATTACCTCGTTGTAATGGGAACGACGGGTGAATCCGTTACCCTGTCGAAGGATGAAAAAACAGCCTTGATTCAGTACGTTGTGGAAGTCACTGAGAAACGTGTCCCCATCGTTCTGGGCATAGGAGGAAACAATACACAGGAGCTTGTTAACACGATCAAAACCACTGATTTTGAAGGAATATCAGCTATCCTTTCTGTTTCGCCTTATTATAACAAGCCTCAGCAGCAGGGCATCTTTCATCACTTCAAGACCCTGGCTGCTGCATCGCCTCTTCCAATGATATTATATAATGTACCAGGAAGAACAGCCTCCAATATGACAGCCCAAACGACACTCAGTCTGGCAAGGGAGGTAGATAATATCATCGGGATCAAGGAGGCTTCCGGCAATCTGGTTCAGATCATGGACATTATCAGGAACAAGCCCAAGGATTTCCTGGTCATTTCCGGAGATGATATTCTGACCTTTCCTCTCATGACACTTGGCGCCGATGGCGTGATCAGCGTTGTAGCCAATGCCTGCCCGCAGGAGTTCAGCAGCATGGTTAGGTTGGCGAAAGAAGGCAATACTTCTGCTGCACGCGATATCCATTACCGCCTGGCGCCTTTCATCAATGAGCTCTTTGCGGATGGGAGTCCATCCGGCATCAAAGCCGCGCTTGAAATAATGGGGATTTGTGAAAACAACCTTCGCCTCCCGCTGGTAAAGGTTGAAAAACATGTCTATCAAAAGTTGAATGAGCTAATAAAAAGCCTGAAAGCATGAGTCTGTTGTTGGTGAAACGCGGGGTCATCATATTCATTGGTATCCTCCTTACAGGTGTGGTGCTTGGACAAATCCAGCCATTCGCCAATGGGAGGGGAGAAGTATACTTTCGTTTTCCAATAGACACAGCAGCCCTTAGTCAGGTTAACCGGATCGTTTCCGTTGATGCCGTGAGCAAAGACAGCGTCTGGGCTTATGCCGACCAGCAGGGGTTTACATTGTTTCAGGCATTGGGAATTCCTCATGTAGTGCTGCCACCACCTTCCATACAAACAGGCCCCTGGCCAATGTCGGATGACCCAGGCAGTAAGGGCATCTTAAGCTGGGATTATTATCCAACATACCAGGGATATGAGGCGCTGATGAGTGGTTTCGCACAACAATTTCCATCGCTTTGCCGTCTTCATGATCTCGGAACCCTCTCCAGTGGCAGGAAGATTTTGGCTTTGCAGATAACACAATATCCTGATTCTGTGCTACCAAAGCCCTCTGTATTGTATTCTTCAACAATGCATGGAGATGAGGTAGTGGGTTATATTCTGATGCTCAGGCTGGCCGATTACTTGTTGTCTAATTACAACACGGATACAACGGTCAAGCGATTGGTGGACAATATCGATATCTGGATCAGCCCGCTGGCGAATCCCAATGGCACATATGCAGCTGGAAACAACACTATCTACGGCGCCACACGCTTCAACGCTGCCTATGTCGATCTTAACAGAAATTACCCCGATGCCCAGTTCGGTCCACATCCAGACAATAAACCCTGGCAGCCTGAAACCATTATTTACATGGCGCTGGCGCAGGCCCGGAAATTCTCCATGGGTGTCAATATCCATGGCGGGGCCGAGGTTTGTAACTACCCCTGGGATGTATGGAGCCGCCTTCATCCCGATAATGCCTGGTGGGTGCATGTATGCCGTCAATATGCTGATACAGCCCAGTATTACAGCCCCGCAGGTTACCTGAATGACTTTAATAACGGCATAACGAACGGATATGCCTGGTATATGATAACAGGCGGAAGGCAGGATTACATGAACTTCTTTCATCAGTGCCGGGAATTCACACTGGAGATCAGTCAGCAAAAATTACCAGCCCCATCCACCCTGAATAACTTTTGGGCATGGAATTACCGCTCCTTACTGAATTACCTCGGACAAGCACTGAATGGTCTTCATGGAACCGTCAAAGATTCTCTCACCCAGCAACCTGTTTACGCGAAAGTCTTTGCCGTGGGTCATGACCAGGATAGTTCCTGGGTGTTCACCCGCATGCCCCTGGGTTATTACAGCCGATATCTTCCTGCCGGTACATATACGCTAACTTATTCCGCGCCTGGTTATCATACCAAAACCGTCTCAGGTGTAGTAATTACGAATGGTCAGTCCACACAACGCGACGTAGGCCTGGTTAGAACCGGCTATCATCTCTCAGGACATGTTGTATATAATAATGCCAATCAAACGCCCATGTCCCTGGCGTCTGTTATCTTGTCGGATTCCAATGGACAGGTTCTCGACAGTACAACCGCTGATTCGACGGGCTATTTCGTTTTCAACTGGTTACAAGCAGGTGATTATCAGCTCAGAGCACAGGCATCCCATGTATGGGGTGGGGTCAATAGTGCAGATGCGCTCGCCGTGATGCGTCATTTTGTGGAAATGGGACCTCCAATCACAGGACTGGCATTTTATGCGGGTGATGTAAACCAGTCCAACTTCCTTAATGCCAACGATGCATTGCTGATTCAGAAGAGATTTGCCGGACTCATCAGTAACTTCAGCAGACCTGACTGGCTCAGTGAAGTATTGGACGTTAACCTGGATAATCACGTCCAGGTAATCATTAAAGTGCACTGCACCGGTGATGCGGACAGTAGCTATTTACCAGCATCACCTTAATTGAAAGAAGAGAAAAGATCATACAGGTCGTGATGCCAGGTTCATTAAACAACTAGTTACCAATGGAATTCACATCATGGCGCGGGATAAGATTTTTGGGATGATTAAAGAAAATTGAATGCGTATGATGAAGGAGATCAAGTTGGCTGGATTCATTTTTCTGATCCTTGTCGCACATGTTTATTATACCTATTCCCAGACTGTTACAGATTATCAGTCACAACATATCATTCGTTTTCAGGTGCCAGAAGTCGGGATTAGCGACGCCCTGCATAAACTCGTTACCATCGACCGTGTCGAAGATGGCTTTGCCACTGCTTATACAACAACAGCTGATCTTCCGGCTTTTCTCAGCCTAGGTATTCCTTACACGGAGTTGCCTCATCCATCTCAGATAACGGAGCACTGTATGCGGGATGTAATGACCCTGCCAGATTCTATCTGGGATTTCTACCCAACGTATACTTCTTACCTGAGTCTGATGTCGCAGTTCGAGGCAAATTTTCCTGATCTCTGCCGCATAGAGGAAATCGGAACCCTGGTGGGTGGAAGAAAATTGCTGGCAGCTGTGATTAGTACCAATGTGGACAGCATCGAGATGGAGCCCAGGTTTCTCTATACTTCTTCCATGCATGGCGATGAGCTGGTAGGATATGTGCTCACGCTGCAGCTGATACAATACCTGCTCGATGAATACGGGATTAACCCACTCGTTACCCATCTGTTGGACAATCTCGAAATCTGGATTAACCCCCTTGCGAATCCTAATGGAACCTTTTACGGTGGCAACCATACGGTGAACAATGCTATACGTTTTAATGCAAATTGGGTTGATTTCAACCGAAACTTCCCTGATCCGGAGGATGGGCCACATCCCGACAATAAACCCTGGCAACAGGAAACCTTGTACTTCATGGCACTGGCAGATTCCCTGAAATTTAACATGTCTGCTAATATTCATGGGGGTGCAGAAGTATGTAATTATCCTTGGGACACCTGGCCGCAATACCCTGCCGACAACAGCTGGTGGGTGATGGTGTGCAACCAGTATGCTGATTCAGCCCAGTTTTATGGTCCTTCAGGTTATTTCAACGACTTCGGGACAGGGGTGGTGAATGGTTACACCTGGTATACCATTAGCGGTGGAAGACAGGACTATATGAACTACTTCCATTTGTGCCGTGAATTCACATTGGAGATATCTCAGGTCAAATTGCCTGCAGCTTCGACCCTGCCAACATTCTGGAATGCCAATTACAGATCCTTGCTGCATTATATGGAACAGGCAACCTACGGGCTGAGGGGCATTGTTTACGACTCTCTTACAAATCAGGCCATTCCGGCTATGATTACCATCAGCGGACATGATATGGACAGCAGCCATGTCCGCACACGGATGCCCTTTGGTGACTATTACCGCTATTTGTATCCGGGGCTGTATGATGTCACCTATAGTTCTCCAGGTTATTTTTCCCGGACAGTTACAAGCATACCAGTGGTTCCAGGCCAGGCTGTTATCAGGGATGTGGCATTGCTTCCCCTCTTTGCCCAGGCGGAAATTCACCAGGAAAGCATGGTTGACATTGTCTACCATCCGGAGCAGCATGGCTTGCAAGTGACCGGCGATGGTGTGCTATCATCCCTGGAGCTTTTCGATATGCAGGGCCGACTTGTTCTGACGCATCCGCATACTGTAGCTTTGCCGGTTCTTCTGCCACTGTCCGGCCAGCACAGGCCGGGGGTATATGTTGCAAGGTTCTTTATAACAAACAGGGCCGCCCAAAGGCAGCCCTGTGCAGAGAAGCTTCATATCAGCAACTAACGCTGCAAACCAGCTTACATTACTTGATATTGGATGCATCAACCATTTCCCGTGATGCGAACTCACCCGAATCAAGCTTGGCTTTTAGCTCTTTGAACGCCTGGATGGTATAATCCACATCGTCCAGTGTATGCACCGATGTCGGAATCAATCGAATAAGAATGAACCCTTTGGGAATAACAGGATAGGTTACGATCGAACAGAAAATATTGTATTTCTCGCGCATCTCATAGGTGAGGTTGGTGGCTTCAGACAATCCGCCATTCAGAAAAACGGGTGTCACCGGGGATTCTGTCGCTCCCAGGTTGAAGCCCGCTTCCTTCAAACCGCTTTGCAGCGCATTGACGATGGCCCACAGCTTTTCGCGAAGGCCAGGTTCGTTTCTCAACAATTCCAGACGCTTCAGGGACCCAATCACCATGGGCATGGGCAGGGACTTCGCAAATGTCTGTGAACGCATATTGTACCTGAGGTACTGAACAATGTCGGCTCGGCTGGCCACAAAAGCACCTATGCCAGCCATGGCTTTGGCGAAAGTGGCAAAGTACACATCGATTTCATCCTGAACACCCAGGTACTCACCGGTGCCGGCCCCTGTTTCTCCCATGGTACCGAAACCGTGAGCATCATCAACCAGAAGCCTGAAATTATATTCCTTTTTAAACGCAACTATTTCTTTCAGTTTCCCAAGATCACCTGACATGCCATATACGCCCTCTGTGATCACCAGAATACCGCCGCCGGTGGTCTCCGCCATCTTCCGTGCATGCTCCAGCTGCTTGCGGAAACTTTCCATATTGTTATGCGGATATACATAGCGTTTCCCAAGGTGCATCCGCAATCCATCGATGATGCAGGCATGGGCTTCGCTATCATACACGATAACATCCTTGCGGTCAACCAGTGAGTCAATAATACTGACCATTCCCTGATAGCCGAAATTGAGTAGAAAAGCATCCTCCTTACCGACAAAGGCAGCCAGTTCACGCTCCAATTGCTCATGCAGGGTGGTTTGGCCCGACATCATGCGGGCTCCCATGGGGTAGGCGAGTCCATAGTCCTGACTGGCTTCCGCATCCGCTTTGCGTACTTCGGGGTGATTGCCCAGACCGATGTAGTTATTCAGGCTCCATACCAGCCTCTCCTTACCCTGAAATACCATGCGGTTGCTGATCTCACCTTCCAGCTTGGGAAAAGTAAAATATCCATGTGCAAGGTCAGAATACTTGCCCAGCGGTCCCAGGTTTTGCAGTACTTTTTCGAAAATATCCACGGCTTCTTCGTTTAGAACATAGAAGCTGCGAAATTAAGAAAATCCGCTGTCAGAGTTTCCTGCAAGAAAGTTAAAAAGAAAGCAATCGAAAACTGGCTATATATCCTCGCGAACGAGGTACAACTGGTTGTCTTCTACAATATACATCATGGGAGCTATCTGAATCCCAGGATATTGCAATCTCAACCTTCTTGCTTCAGAAATCACAAACTCGGTCTCGTTGTGGATTTCAAACATAGGAGAATAATGCAGAAAATGGGCCTCGGCCCGCTCCCGGTTCCATCCTGCCCGTTTCACCAGACCTTCGATGAAGACTTCCTGCTTGCCTGCAAGGTTCACCATGCCACAATGGTTATGACCAATGAGGGCCATATGTGAAACCTGTCCGATAGCAATAGCAAATGAGACCTTGAACTCGCTGTACCTCATATTGGCACTCCCGGCCCTGATGATGAAAGCAAAATTCTGCGGAATTCGCATCTGCTTGCGATTGTCAACACACATACCTATCAGCAGCTGAGCTGTGTCATAGGATTCATGTGGACGTCCCATATTGTGGTATTCAAGCAGCCTTCCGATTGGCGTGTCACGGTAGGACTCAAAAATATCGTCTGGGGTAACTACGCGTGCAAGTTTGTCCATGAAACAAGATAATGATACTAATAAACCATTTTGCCATAAAATAGTTCACTGCATATCAACCATCCGCAGTCAATGGCTACTTCTTTCCGAAAAGCCTGGAGATGGCCTTCGCAATATCATCAAAAACGACGATATTCTGACCAAGACTCTCATAGTCTGCCGCATTGTTGATATCTATTGAACTATCACTGGAGATACCGTATTGTAATGGATATATAATCAAATAGTTATTCTGCTGAAAATATTTGTTGAGATAGGAGGGGATCTTCAGCATGGCAGGTGTATACGATGGCCTGTTACGGCGGCTCATGACGATGATGAGGTTGTCGTTGATGGCAATATCCCGCGATAAGACCAACATATCGTCCCAATCGCTGAAATGTTTGAAAACAGCATTGATTGGATGCTCCTTGTGAACCTGCTTCAGGTACTTCGTCGTGTCCTCATGTGCATAACTGACCAGTTGCGCTCCTGTATTTCTGCTCAGGTTCCAGAGTTTTGCCAGCCACAATGGAAACCCTATCTCCAGCTCAGCTTTCTCAGGAATCAGAATGATATTTCGACGGATGGTACTCAGAGGCTGTATACTTCTGTAAATGAGGGTTGTAGTCTCACATTTGTTAAGAATTCCCTCAGTAACATTGCTCAGAAAAGTACTGGTCATGCCCTTAGCAGGGTTGACACCCAGGACGATGTCTGAAATGTCATGTTCCTTAACGATGTTCTCGATGGCATTGACAATGTTCAGATCATACCTTAGCAGCGTATGTACCCGGTTGTCGGTAGCTGAGGCTGTGACTGCAGCTTTGTCAAGGATTTTCCCTGCATTCTTTTTCATCAACGCCTCTTCCTCGTCACTGGTGACAACCGTTAGTGCGTATAAATTATCTTTCGTTCCGGGGTTTTTCACGATAACACTCAGCTGGACCAGTTCTTCAACGGTACTCAACTGATTCATCGGAAGCAAGATTCTCTCCTTTTGATTAGAAGGTGTTTCATCAATGTCAACATCCTGCGACTCCTGCAATGCGAGGTTTGAAGCTCCTTTCTGAGCAACAAAGGATGCAATGGTGCAGGTAACGAGGATCATGACAATCGTACCATTCAAAACCGCCTCATTCAGCAGTCGTATAGGCTCACCAGACTCATCAGTGCCGATAATAATATTGTACCCAACCAGAACAGCGGCCAATGTGGCGGCAGCCTGGGCATTACTCAGACCAAAGATGAGCCTGCGCTCATCGGCTGAGAATCTGAATGATTTCTGGGTCAGCCAGGCCGCAACAAACTTGGATGTTGTTGCCACAACCGTCATGACAATTGCCACCCAGATGGTCTCAAAATCCTTGAAAAACACACGAATATCTACCAGCATGCCTACCCCAATCAGAAAAAAGGGTATGAACAAGGCATTGCCCACGAATTCAATGCGGTTCATCAGAGGAGAGGTATGGGGTATTAACCTGTTCAGCGCCAGCCCGGCAAAAAATGCCCCGATGATGGCTTCTATGCCCGCTGCCTCGGCTAAAAATGCACCTAGAAAGACAAGCCCAAGAACAAATATATATTGGCTGATACTATCGTCATATTTCTTGAAAAACCACCGTCCCAGGTATGGAAACCCCACAAGGATAATCAGGCTGAAGATAACCAGACTTATCGAAATCCTGTACCATAACAGCTCGGAATAAGATCCCGTGTACATGCCGGCGATAACCGCGAGTACCAGCAATGCGAGTGTATCGGTAATAATGGTTCCGCCAATAGCGATGTTGACTGCCTTATTTCTAGCAACCCCAAGATTGCGTATGATGGGATAGGCAATAAGGGTATGGGATGCAAACATACTCGCTAACAGAATGGCAGTAGGTAAGGCGAAGCCCAGCAGGTACTGGCCCGATGCAATACCCATTCCCATGGGAATCAGGAAAGTGAACATCCCAAATACCAGGCTTCTCCAGCGGTTTTTTCGGAATTCGTTCATATCTACCTCAATCCCGGCCAGGAACATAATATATAGGAGGCCAACCGTACTGAACAACACCACACTGCTGTCCCTCAACAATATATTCAGCCCATTGGGTCCTATGATGGCACCGGCAATGATTAACCCGATCAGGTAAGGTATACGAAACTTATTGAGAACAATAGGAGCGAAGAGAATGATAAACAGGATCGTAGAGAAAATCAGCACCGGATTTTCCAGAGGGAGCCTGAAGCTGGATAGGATCGACAGGATGACCATTGATGCGACCATGTCTAAGGTCAGGGCAAAAATAGGGTATTCCAGGGAGTGCCTGGAGTAGTGGAAAAAAATCAGTCAAAGAAAACCTTTACCTGATCTGCATCTATCCGCTGGCGAACCCAGCTCCTGATACGCGTCTTGTCAGCCGGATCCAGGTCCTTAGAACCCAAAGAGAACACAACAATCACAATCTTTTCCTGGGACCCGTCTGCCCCATGCGTCATGTAAGATTCTGTGTAAAGGCAATCTGAGATGAAAGGGTAAAATGCCTGTATCTCCTCGAGCAGAACTGTACCCATATGATGACGGGCGGTCAGACTGTCTATCCTCCGGTCTTTTTCCAATGATTGCTGCGATACTTCCAGCAGTTTGGCTTTCAGCTGTTCGAGCTCGCCTGTACGTTTGGTAATGTTATCAAAAGAAAGACCCTGTTGGAACTTTATTTCTGCCCTTCCAAGATCAAAGTCATTCGCTCTGTAAGTGAGATTTGCCTTCTGTTCTTCTGTTAGATCTGAGCCTCCATAAACTAGCGTAATTAATTGTTTATCAGGATTAATCTCATGTTTTAACAAATAATTCCCTTCATAAATACTGACATTCCTGATAAAGCGGTTGGCATTTTCCATGAAACGTTCCTTTACCACCAGGTTGTAACCAAAATAGATGCTGGGAATCAAAACCATAATAATCACGGCACTGATCCAGCGGTTCACCTGCTTCTTCTGATTCGTGTCGATGAGCGTGCGGATAGGAAACTCCAGGATCTGCGAAACGATCATGGCGGCGATGCCGATGAATACAGTATTGATGGTGAACAAGTACAAAGCACCGAAGAAATAACTGAACTGGGCTGTTGCCAATCCATAACCTGCGGTGCACAATGGTGGCATCAGCGCTGTCGCAATGGCCACACCCGGTATGACATTACCTTTTTGCTTGCTGCTGATGGCGACGATCCCGGCCAATCCACCAAAAAATGCAATCAACACATCGTAGATGGTAGGACTCGTACGTGCCAGTAATTCAGAATGAGCTGTGCTGATCGGACTGATTGAAAAATACATCGTGGATGCAACAAGTCCGGCACCTACTGCAAAGCCAAAATTCTTCACAGCCTTGCGGAATAAGGGAAAATTATATGTGGCAATACTGTATCCCATACCATTGATGGGACCCATCAGCGGGGAAATAAGCATGGCCCCGATGATTACAGCTGTAGAGTTCATGTTCAATCCAACCGCAGCGACCAGAATGGCAAAGACCAGAATCCACAGGTTAGTTCCTTTGAATACCAGATCCTTTTCTATCGTCTCGTGAATCTTGTCAATGTCATCGACTTCACCGTCAAAATTCGCATAACTAAGTAGCGTCCGGACCAACTCTTTAACATTCATAGACAAGTCGTTATTACAATTAGCAGTATCAGGTTGTATGGCTCACGCCAACGCGAAATAAAGATCAGTTGCATTCATTGTTTTCAATGAAATCTGAAATAAAAATACAAAAAGGAGCGAAGGACTGGACATGTTGCTACAATAACATCTATTCAATCCAATGTATCTAACAAGGATAGAATTCCTGAACCAATCACATCAATAGGTGTTACCTTCGAACCAAAGTGGTATCAGTGATGATCGACACGCATGTATTATCAGATTGGCCCTCAGTTCCGTTTAATGTGTTTTGGTTCAGGCGGGACCTCAGAACTAATGATAATCCCGGCCTCAACCAGGCCATGAAAGCCGGATTGCCGGTAGTCCTGCTTTTTATTTTTGATTCTGATATCCTGAATGACCTTGAGTCACCTTCTGACCGGAGGGTATCATTGATTTACGATGCATTGAAGCGCATCAACACAACGGCAGGAAAGGCCGGAAGCCGGTTGCATCTCCTCCATGGAAAACCGGCAGATGTTTTTGAGAATCTGACTGCCAATCCCAACTTCCGTGATGTCTTCGCCAATGAAGATTATGAACCCTACGGCAGAAAAAGAGATCAGGCAGTATCAGCATTGCTGGCCAGGAACAGGAAAAAGCTTCATCTCTATCAGGATCATATCTTGATGAAGCCGGGTGCAGTGTTGAAAGATAACGGTGAGCCTTATACCATTTACACACCCTTTCAACGCAAATGGAAAAGTATCCTGCAACATGGAAGCATTTCTCCTCAGCAGCAACCCTCTTTTAAAGGCCTTTTGGCAGAAGCAAAACCAGTTGATTTACCATCCCTTCAACACTTCGGGTTTACCTACCAGGATGTGAATGACATCATCTGGGAACCAAATCCGGACTTGCTTTCCTCATATGCCCAACAGCGTGATTATCCTGGAGTTCCAGGGACAAGCATGATTGGGCCCCATCTGCGCTTCGGAACCTATAGCATCCGCAAAGCATATCAGGCAGGTGCAGCCCATAGCGAAACATGGGTTAACGAACTCATCTGGCGTGAATTCTTTATGCATATACTCTGGCATTATCCCAAGGTCGTCGATCATGCCTTTAAACCTGCCTATGACCGGATCATCTGGCGTAATGACCCCGTCGAATTTGAGCGATGGAAATGGGGGCAAACAGGATTCCCACTCGTTGATGCCGGCATGCGCCAACTCATCTCAACAGGATTCATGCACAACAGAGTAAGAATGGTGACTGCAAGTTTTCTCACCAAACACCTGCTCATCGATTGGAGATGGGGTGAAGCATGGTTTGCCAGGCATCTTCTTGATTATGAGCTTTCTTCCAATAATGGCAATTGGCAGTGGGCCGCTGGTACCGGCTGTGATGCAGCCCCATATTTCAGGATATTCAATCCCCTGACCCAACAAAAAAAATTCGACCCCAAGTTGATATATGTGCGGCAGTGGGTTCCCGAATGGGGCACGCCAAAATATCCCAAACCCATTGTAGACCATGATATGGCCAGAAAACGTTGTCTCTCTGCATATAAAAATGCGCTCCAGCCGTAAATATTGCATGTAAATCCGGCAATACACACCCGTCGCATGACGTTATCGGAATCAGTCTAAATTGCTTACTTTTGCGCCATGAATGTAAAATACCGCTTGATTCTGTCCGGCCTGCTGCTGTTTTTCGCCGTCTCATGCGGAAAATATCAGAAACTGCTGAAAAGCACCGACAACGACCTGAAGTACACCAAAGCCATGGCTTACTATGAGCAAGGGGATTACTACAGGGCATTACAGTTGTTTGATCAGCTCATTCCAATCGTCAGAGGTACTGAGAAAGCAGAATTGATGCATTATTACTACGCCAACAGCCACTATGAACAAGGCGATTACGTTCTGGCAAGCTACTATTTTAAACGGTTTGCAAGAAATTTCCCCTCAAGTCCATATGCCGAGGAAGCCAGTTTCATGAGCGCTTATTGCAAATACAAGGAGTCTCCTGCCTATTCTCTTGATCAGACACCCACTCTCGAAGCCATCAACGAACTGCAACTGTTCGTCAATCAGTACCCGGAAAGCGAAAAGGTGGCAAGGTGTAATCAGCTCATCGATGAATTGAGAAATAAAATGGAAGAGAAAGAATACCGCATTGCCCGTATGTATTTCCGCATGCAGGAATACAAGGCGGCCATCGTTTCTTATGAAAATGTGCTGAAGGATTTTCCGGGAACCAAGTACAGAGAGCAGATCCTATTTGACATTTTCAGATCCTATGTGTTTTATGCACAACGCAGCATCCCTGATAAACAGGCCGAGCGTTTCACAGGTGCCAGAGATGCATATGTTACATTCATCACCACCTTTCCTGACAGCAGGCTGATCCGGGAAGCGCAAAACCTCCACAAGACAATACCCTCAGTGTAATCTTTCATAATCTCGCTTTCATTTTATCATCATTATATGGAAATCAAAAAGATCAAGACAGAATCGACGGCTGTAACCCGGAGAATGCAGGATTTTACCAAAGGAACCGGCAATGTTTATGAAACTGTTGTCATCCTTGCCAAACGGGCTAATCAAATAGGTCTCGACCTGAAGGAGGAGCTCAATAAGAAGATCTCCGAGTTCTCTTCGAGTTCAGATAATCTGGAAGAAGTATTCGAGAACAAAGAGCAGATCGAGATCGCCAAATATTACGAGAAACTTCCAAAACCCACGTTGATGGCCATCCAGGAGTTCCTTGAAGACAAGATTTATCATCGTAATCCAGTCAAGGAAAGCCAGAAAGACGGCTTCTGATCCTGATGTTGAAGGGGAAACACATTCTGCTGGGTATCACGGGTAGCATCGCTGCTTACAAGATACCTTTGCTCGTTCGACTGCTCATCAAAGAGGGAGCAGAGGTCAGAATCGCCATGACGCCTTCGGCCAGGGATTTTGTGACACCACTGACCCTTTCTACCTTGTCCAAAAATCCGGTACTGTCAGAGCCCTTTGACCCGGTGGATGGATCGTGGAATAGTCATGTCGACCTCGGCAGGTGGGCTGATCTGATGCTTGTTGCGCCAGCATCAGCCAATACCTTAGCCAAGATGGCCCATGGTATCGCGGACAACTTTCTCCTGACGACCTTCCTGTCAGCTAAATGTCCGGTGTACTTTGCACCTGCCATGGATCTGGATATGTTCCATCATCCCGCAACCCAGCAGAATATCAAGTCACTGGAAGCCATGGGATGTAAGCTGATCGAACCCCAGGTCGGTGAGCTTGCCTCAGGCTTGTGTGGAGCCGGTAGGATGGAAGAACCCGAAATCATGCTGGAGATACTGAGGTATGGCCTCACTGAAAAGGACCTGGCTGGCTATACTGCCCTCGTTACCGCCGGACCCACCCAGGAACCCATTGACCCGGTCAGGTTTATCAGCAATCATAGTTCGGGACTCATGGGATATGCCATCGCGGACACGCTGGCAAGCCGCGGAGCTCTGGTTCACCTGGTTTCAGGCCCGGTAGAAAGAAAAACACATATGCCTGGAATTCAGCTGATTTCTGTCACAACAGCAGCGGAAATGTATGAGGCATGCATGCAGTACACTAAAGCAGATATCATTGTGATGGCTGCCGCCGTTGCAGACTATACACCCAGTGAACCTGTTGCTCATAAAATCAAGAAAGCTTCTCAGCATACTGCATTGCCGCTGACACCCACCATGGATATCCTCAGCGCATTGTCCAAAAACAGCCGCGATGCTGCCTTTGTGGCCGGCTTTGCCCTCGAAACAGACAATGAGGAGGAGAATGCCCTTCAAAAGCTGAGATCCAAGAACCTGGATATGATCATTCTCAATTCACTGGGCAATGAAGGCGCCGGTTTCGGCGTTGATACCAATGTTGTCAGCATCTATACCAAATACGGGGAATCCTTTCATCTTCCCAAAATGCTGAAAACAGAACTGTCAGAGAAAATCGTCGATTTGATTCGCGAGAAACTGACAGCCAGCAAGTAAGAATAAATTTTCCATTATGATCAACCGCATCATCCTTGTCATAATGGCCACTTTATTGGCCACATCCTGGAGCAGGGCCCAGGAATTCAACTGCTCTATTTCGGTATCTACACCTCAGATTCAAGGTACCGACCGCAACATCTACCAAACTCTGCAGACGGCTCTTTATGAGTTTGTGAACCAGAAAAAATGGACAAATTATAATTTCAAGGTCGAGGAACGCATCGAATGTACGATGATGATTACCATCCAGGAAAGGATCTCCACGGATGAATTTAAAGCTACTATCAACGTCCAGCTTCGCAGACCCATCTACCGTACAAGCTATAACTCCGTGCTTCTCAATTATATTGACCGGGATTTTACCTTCCGTTATGTAGAATATGAGACGCTTGATTTTCAAGACAATACACACACCTCCAATCTTACAAGTGTCATAGCATACTATTGTTATATCATGCTTGGTCTTGATTTCGACTCCTATTCCATGAATGGTGGTACCCAGTTCTATGAGAAGGCACAGAATGTCGTCAATGCAGCCCAAAACGCTCAGGAAAGAGGTTGGAAGGCCTTTGAGAGCCTGCGCAACAGGTATTGGCTCGCTGAAAACCTGCTGAATTCCTCCTATAGTCCCATCCGTGAGTTCCTCTACCGCTACCATCGCTCAGGATTGGACCAGATGGCAGAAAACGTTGAAATGGGTCGAACGGAAATTACCCAGAGCCTCGAATCATTGCGCAAGGCCAGCAGGGAAAAACCAGGCTTGTTCCTGTTGCAACTTGTATTGGATGCAAAAAGAGATGAGCTGATCAATGTCTATTCCCAGGCTTCACCCATGGATAAAACCAAGGCTGTCAATGTATTGTCGGAAATCGATCCGGCCAATAGCAATACGTATCGCAAGATTACCCAGGGACAATAATGCAAGGGATCTGCAATTCCATATAGACTTTTGTATATTTGACATTGGAGCAAGGGCCTGCCTGCTTCCATTTTAAGCCAACAGTACCAATACCTTCATGCTGACGGAACTCTACATCCGGAATTATGCCTTGATTGAGGAGCTCACCTTAGGGTTTGATGGTGGTTTATCTGTCATCACAGGTGAAACCGGAACAGGGAAATCTATCCTTTTGGGAGCACTGGCACTCATACTGGGAAAAAGGGCTGAGACAGACGTGCTGAAGAATCCGGCTGAGCGCTGTATAGTCGAGGGTCATTTTGACATCCGTGATTACGGACTGGAACCCTACTTCCTGTCAGAAGACATCGAATATGCCGACCTGAGCATCTTCCGCAGGGAGATCCATCCAAATGGAAAATCACGTGCTTTTATCAACGACTCTCCCGTGTCGCTGACAGTGATGAAAACGCTGGGGGATCAACTCGTTGATATCCACTCACAGCATAAAACATTGGCCATCAACCAATCCGATGTCCAACTTGCACTCCTGGATGAATTTGCAGGTTTGAAAGACCATGTCGCTGAGGTTCAACAGTATTACCAGCAGTGGTATATTCTTAATAACAGGCTGATTGAACTGGAATTACGTGAAAAAACCGCACAGCGGGATCTTGATTATAAATCCTATCTCTATCATGAGCTGGATACTGCCAGATTAAGGGTAGGGGAGACTGCCAACCTGGAAGAAGAGATAAGTCTCTTGAGAAACCAGGAAGAAATCAAGGCCAGCCTATGGAGATCCATTAACCTGCTGGAAGATGGAGACAGCAATGTAAAAGGCATGCTATCCCACATTGCTCAGGGATTATCCCAATGTGCGCGTTACCTCCAGGAAGCCCGCTTCCTGTCCGACAGGCTCGAAATTGTCAGAATAGAACTTGATGACCTGGCAAGGGATATGCAGGGATTACTGGATAAAATAGAAGAAGATCCGCAACGGTTAGAGCAATTGGAAGAGCGGCTAAGTCTCGTTTACGACCTGCTCCGGAAACATGATGCACGCGATGAAGATCATCTGCTGATTATCCAGTCACGGCTTCAGCAAGAACTTCAGGAATATGACTCCAACGAATTGTTAATAAAACAGTTGCGGGAAGACACGATTGCAGCTAGAGCGCTTTTTCATCGGAGTGCCACGGCCCTGGGTGAGGCCAGAAAGGCCGCATCACCCGCTTTTGAAAGTAACCTGCTGGCTTTGCTATCAGAATTGGGCATGCCAGATGCTGAGATTGCCATCCGGCTGATAAATCGTGAAAAACCTTCGATTCAAGGTTATGAAAACATCCAGATCCTTTTTAATGCCAATAAAGGAGGTAACCTGAATGAACTCGCGAAAGTAGCCTCGGGCGGAGAAAGATCCAGGCTGATGCTGGCAATGAAGTCTTGTATCACTAGTCGCAATTTGCTGCCAACCATCATCTTCGATGAAATAGACACTGGCGTATCGGGTACGACAGCCAACAAAGTGGCAGAGATGCTGGAAAGTATGGGACAGCGAATGCAAGTGATTGTAATAACACATCTTCCTCAGATTGCTTCCAGGGGTAAGATTCATTTCATCGTCAGGAAAGAATCCCATCAGGGAAAGACCAATACAACAGTGAGCCTGGCCAGCGAACAGGAGAGAGTGGAGGAAATATCCAAAATGATCAGCGGCCCATTGGTTGGCGACATCTCTAAAGAAGCGGCCAGGCAATTACTGCAATTTTCATCCAAATCATAATCAAAATCAATAACATGGCATACAATCTACTTCAAGGAAAAACTGGCATCATCTTTGGCGCTTTGAACGATATGAGCATTGCATGGAAAGTAGCGGAAAAAGCCCATGCAGAAGGCGCCCGGTTTACCCTATCCAATACCCCCGTCTCGATCCGCCTTGGAACAGTAGGGGAGCTTGCAGAGAAATGTGGAAGCATCGTCATCCCTGCTGATGCCACTTCAGTTCAGGATATTGAAAATGTATTCATAAAGACCCAGGAGCATTTTGGCGGTAAAATCGACTTCGTGCTGCATTCCATTGGTATGTCTCTGAACGTTCGCAAAGGCCGGCCTTACGATGACCTGGACTATGACTACTACATGAAAACGCTGGATATCTCCGCGCTTTCATTTCACAAGATTCTGCAAACGGCCAGAAAGCTCGATGCTATCAGGGAATGGGGCTCTGTCGTAGCCTTGTCTTACATCGCTGCACAGCGAACCTTGTTCCGCTACAATGATATGGCCGATGCCAAAGCTACCCTGGAATCCATTGCACGTAGTTTTGGTTATATCTACGGCAGGGAGAAGAAAATCCGCATCAATACTATCTCGCAGTCACCTACCATGACAACAGCAGGCAGTGGGGTGAAAGGCATCGACGGTCTGATGGACTTCACAGAACGTATGTCTCCCCTGGGAAATGCCAGTGCAGAGGAATGCGCCGACTATGTTATTACGCTGTTTTCAGACCTGACAAAGAAGGTAACCATGCAGAATCTCTATCATGATGGCGGATTCTCTAGTATGGGGATGAGCGCAAGAGCCATGTATGTCTACCAGCAGAGCCTGGATGAATGCGAAGACTGCGATACAAAGTAAGATCCTTTCTTAACGCTAGTTCACCGGCTTATCCGGGCCAGGTATGCGAATACTATAGGTGTAACTGGGCCTTGCAGGTTGAGGATCTCCTGTTTTTTGCTTTGTAGCCTGGGTTGTGTAATGAAATTGAAGGGCAGGCTGAGCCGGCAATTTAAATTCAATCCGTGTCTTCATGGAGGCTTTGACCTTCAGGCCACGGTTCTTGACTTTCCCATATCTGAGCATGCTGATCACCCGCAGGGCTTCTTCATCACAACCACCACCGATACCATGCGTAACCTCGGCTTCAGAAACCCTTCCCTGCCCATCAACCCAGTACTGAACATGCACTGTTCCTTCTATCTTCCTGGACAAGGCTTCCTCCGGATATCGCAGGTGTGTACGGATAAACGCCTGTAGGGCCTCCTTCCCGCCCGGATATTCCGGTAAGGCGAGGAATTTCTTGTCCCGTTGTGGCTTGCTGTCGTCCTTCTTTCTCATACCATACAAAGGTAGGTATAATTGGTCTGGATGTCGCCTTTCATGCCAGCACCCTTGTAACTTCAGGCGATTGTTGTATTTTTGCCATCTTACCTGAAAATACATCAATTATCTATCTATGAGTTTTCGTATCATTCTATTGGCAAAGCAGGTACCTGATACCCGCAATGTAGGCAAGGATGCCATGAAGGCGGATGGCACCGTGAACCGTGGTGCACTGCCTGCAGTCTTCAATCCGGAGGACCTGAATGCCCTGGAACTGGCCCTGCGTGTGAAGGACAGAATGGGGGATGCCGAGGTGATTGTGCTTACCATGGGACCTTCCCGGGCCGCAGAAATCATCCGTGAAGCCATCTACAGAGGCGCAGATAAGGGATATCTCATCACCGACCGAAAATTCGCCGGATCTGACACCCTTGCCACCTCTTATGTGCTGTCACAGGCTATCCGGCAGCTGGAGCCCTATCACCTTCTCATCGCTGGCCGTCAGGCCATCGACGGTGATACCGCCCAGGTAGGACCGCAGACGGCCGAAAAACTGAACCTGCCGCAAATCACCTACGCTGAAGAGATCATTGATGTTGATCAACAATCTGTTACAATCAAGAGAAGGCTGGAAAATGGCGTGGAAACCGTCAAAGGAAACCTGCCGCTTGCCGTGACCGTCCATAGCTCAGCACCCCGCTGCCGCGCCAGAATAGCCCGCCAGGTAATGATCTATAAACATGCTCGTACCCTGACAGAACTGCAGGAGGAGACCAAAGACTATACAGAACTCTACAACAGCAGGCCTTACCTTCTCATCGATGAATGGGGTGCCATGGAAATCAAAGCTGAAGAGGATAAAGTAGGCCTCGGAGGCTCACCTACCAAGGTTAAGAAAATCGAGAACGTGGTCTTTCAGCAAAAAGAATCCAGGGTCATTACTGCCAGTGATGAGGATATCGAAGAACTGATGCAGCATCTCCTGAGCAGTCATATCATTGGATAACAATAAGATCAGTTAAAATAGGACACATGAATAACGTCTTCGTATACTGCGAAATCAATGAAGATCGCATGGTGGCTGATGTCAGCCTCGAACTGCTTTCCAAAGGACGCAAACTGGCAAACCAATTGGGTATTAAACTGGAAGCCATTGTTTTAGGAGATGGCCTTGATGGCATTGAAGCACAAATCCTTCCCTATGGCGTTGATTTCCTGCATATTGGTGATCATCCAGCCTTGTTTCCGTACAGGACACTCCCGCATGCCCGGCTTGTCATTGACCTTTTCAGGGAGTCAACCCCGGAAGTCGCCCTCTTTGGTGCCAGTCCCGTTGGCAGGGACCTGGCTCCCCGTGTCGCATCAGCCCTTAAATGCGGTCTGACAGCTGACTGCACCAGCCTGGAAATAGGGGAGCACTACGAAAAGAAAACAGACACACATTATCCTGCGCTGCTTTATCAGATCAGGCCCGCCTTCGGTGGCAACATTATCGCTACCATCATCAATCCCGATACCAGGCCACAGATGGCCACGGTCAGGGAAGGTGTCATGAAAAAAGAAATAACAGACCCCAACTACCGGGGCGAGATCCTGAAGCTCGATACGGCAACGATGATCCACCCAGAAGATCTCGCGATCGAGATCATTGAACGCCATGTAGAGAAAAGCAAAGTCAATATCAAGAATGCAGGGATTATCATTGCAGGTGGTTATGGCGTTGGTTCCAAAGAGAACTTTCAACTGCTCCATGAACTCGCAGAGGTGATTGGCGGTGAGGTCGGTGCATCCCGCGCAGCAGTTGATGCCGGTTTTGCTGAACATGAGCGGCAAATCGGACAGACAGGTATCACCGTTAGACCCAAGCTCTATATCGCCTGCGGGATTTCGGGCGCAGTTCAGCATAGAGCCGGAATGGACCAGTCTGCTCAGATCATCTCCATCAACACTGATCCTCATGCTCCTATCAATCAGATTGCTGATTTCACGATCAATGGCAGGGTAGAGGACGTCGTTCCCAGGATGATCAGGTACTATAAGAAAAACATCCGCTAAGTATTTACTATTGCAAACCAACTCATTACAAGATTATGGAAAACTTCTATCTCGATAATAAAAACCTGTATTTCCATCTGACGCATCCCATGATGGAAAAAGCAGTCAGACTGAAAGAAGACAACTATGCCGAGAAAGAGAAGTATGATGAAGCCCCCCTCGATCTGGAAGACGCCCTGGATAGTTACCATCGCGTACTTGAAATCGTAGGTGAAATCTGCGGCGATATCGTCGCAGCCAACGCTGAATCAGTGGACCACGAAGGACCTGAACTTATTAATAATGAAGTCAGATACGCACGTGGAACCCAGGAAAATTACGATGCCCTTGTAAAAGCCGGGATGATTGGGATGTCCCTGCCACGGAAATATGGCGGATTGAATTTCTCACTGGTGCCCTATGTCATGGCCGCTGAGATCGTCTCCCGCGCTGATGCCGGATTCGCTAATATCTGGGGCCTGCAGGATTGTGCGGAGACCATCCATGAGTTTGCTTCTGAAGAACTTAAGGACGAATTCCTTCCCCGCTTTCCGAAAGGTGCTACCGCGGCTATGGACCTTACAGAGCCGGATGCGGGTTCGGATCTGCAAGCGGTTCAACTCAAGGCTACATTCGATGAAGCATCTGGCACCTGGTACCTGAATGGCGTAAAACGCTTCATTACCAACGGGGATGCTGATATCTCCCTGGTGTTGGCCAGATCAGAAGAAGGAACCACAGATGCTCGCGGTCTGTCGCTCTTTGTCTATGACAGAGCATCAAAGGCACTAACAATCAGAAGAATAGAAAATAAATTGGGTATCAAAGGCTCTCCTACATGTGAGCTGGTGTTTCGCAATGCCCCGGCCAAATTGATCGGTGAGCGCAAACTGGGTCTGATCAAATACGTCATGTCCCTGATGAATTCCGCCCGTCTGGGTGTGGGTGCCCAATCCGTTGGTATTGCTGAGGCTGCCTACCGCGAAGCTTACAAGTATGCCATGGAGCGCGAACAGTTCGGGAAATCTATCATCAAGTATCCGGCTGTCTTTGAGATGCTTACCCAGATGAAGGTGAAGACAGATGCCATCCGTTCCTTGCTTTATGAAACCTGTCGCTTCGTGGACATCTATAAGAGCTACGGACAACTCGGCGAACATAGGAAACTGGATGCTGAAGAAAGGCAGGATATTAAGTATTACCAGCGTAATGCCGATTTCCTCACTCCACTTCTCAAATTGTTCAGCAGCGAATACTGCAACCAGATCGCATACGACGCCCTGCAGATTCATGGCGGTACCGGCTTTATGAAGGATTTTCCGATCGAGCGGATCTACAGGGATGCGCGTATCACCACGATCTACGAAGGAACCTCACAGCTTCAGGTTGTTGCAGCCATTCGTGGCGTAGGTAATGGCGCTTTTCTGAAGCTGATGCGGGAATATGAAGAGCGCAAGGTTAAGCCAGGACTGGAGCATCTGAAAGCCAGCCTGACCCGAATGACTGATCAGTTTGACAAAACGGTGCAGAAGGTGACCGAGTCAGACGATAGCGAGACGCTGGACTTCCACGCACGTCGACTCGTTGAAATGGCAGGCCACATCATCATGGGGTACCTGGTTTTGTTCGATGCAGACAGGGATGAAACCTACACCAAAACAGCTGAGGTGTTTATTCGTTACGGCCGTTCAGCCAACATCGGAATGGTGAGCTATATCAACCACATCACCACCAGGGATATCTCCGATTTCAGGATGTAGATCCCTTTGACTAATTACTAATTATCCTTCGGTTCCGTCGCATTCGCAGGTAGAGGTGTCCCTTTGCGAATGTCGATGGTCATATCATCTTTGCCTTCCTCATGATCCACATAGATCCTGTCGCCTGCCTGGAGCACATTTTTGATGATCTCTTCTGCGAGCACATCTTCAATGTATTTCTGGATGGCCCTTTTCAATGGCCTGGCGCCAAATTGCGCATCCCATCCCTTTTCAATAATGTAATCCTTGGCAGTATCTGTTACCTCCAACTCGTATCCTAACTTCTCCAGGCGCTTGTGAAGATGACTGAGCTCGATGTCAATGATCTTGTGAATATCCTCACGCTCAAGCGAATTGAATATAATGATGTCATCTATGCGGTTCAGGAATTCCGGAGCGAACGTCTTCTTGAGGGCGTTTTCAATGACACTGCGGGCATGATCAGCGCTGGAACCCATCCTGGAACTTGTAGCGAACCCCACTCCCTGACCGAAGTCCTTGAGTTGACGGGACCCAATGTTGGAAGTCATGATGACAATGGTATTCTTGAAATCAACCCTGCGTCCGAAACTATCCGTGAGCACACCATCATCAAGTACCTGTAAAAGGAGGTGGTAAACATCGGGATGGGCTTTCTCTATCTCATCCAGCAACACAATACTATAGGGCTTTCTCCTCACTTTTTCGGTAAGCTGACCTCCTTCTTCATATCCGACATACCCCGGAGGGGCACCGACGAGCCGCGAGACAGCAAACTTCTCCATGTATTCGCTCATGTCGATACGAATAAGGGCATCCTCAGAATCAAAGAGATACCGTGCCAAAACCTTCGCAAGATGTGTCTTGCCAACCCCTGTCGGTCCCAGGAAAATAAAGGTACCAATGGGCTTCTGAGGATCCTTAAGACCGGCACGATTCCGCCTGATGGCCTTTACCACCTTCTTGATAGCATCGTTCTGACCGATAACAGCCCCTTCGAGCTCTTCCTCCATCCTGACCAGGCGTAATCCCTCGTTTTGGGCAATACGTTGAACAGGAACACCGGTCATCATGGCAACAACTTCAGCTACTTCTTCTGCTGTTACCAATTCACGGTTGATTTTGGCCTCTTCTTCCCATTTTCGCTTCGCCTTCTCCAGACTTTCCTGCAGCAGCCGCTCCTGATCCCGGTATTTGGCCGCCTCTTCAAACTTCTGGCTGTTGATGGCCTTAGTCTTTTGTTCCTTGCAACGCTCTATATCTTCCTCAATGGTGACGATTTCTTTGGGGACAATAATATTGGTAATGTGCACACGGCTTCCGGCTTCATCAAGCGCATCAATGGCCTTATCCGGTAAATAACGATCACTCATATACCTGGAAGTCAGCGATACACATGCATCTATAGCTTCATCTGTGTACGTAACCAGATGGTGATCTTCGTATTTCTCCTTGATATTATGCAGGATTTCCACAGTCTCTTCAGGAGAGGTGGGATCCACCAGGATCTTCTGGAAACGCCGCTCCAGCGCACCATCTTTTTCAATGTATTGCCTGTATTCATCCAGCGTTGTTGCCCCGATGCACTGAATCTCACCTCTCGCCAGAGCAGGTTTGAACATATTGGATGCATCCAGGGAACCGCTGGCATTGCCGGCGCCTACGATGGTATGGATCTCATCAATGAAAAGAATAATATCCGGATTCTTCTCCAGTTCATTCAATACCGCCTTCATTCGCTCTTCAAACTGTCCACGATATTTGGTTCCCGCAACCAGCGATGCCAGGTCAAGGGTGAACAAACGCTTGTTGAAAAGGGCTCTTGAAACTTTCCGCTGAACAATGCGCAATGCAAGGCCTTCAGCAATGGCCGACTTGCCCACACCTGGCTCACCGATGAGTATTGGGTTATTTTTCTTTCGACGGCTAAGAATCTGAGCAATACGCTGTAATTCCTTCTCCCGGCCTACAATGGGATCCAACCTGCCTTCTTCAGCAGCCCGCGTAATATCCCGCCCGAAATTATCCAGAACCGGTGTCCGCGATTTGGAATCAGCACCTTTCTTCTGACTGCTGCCATATCCCCTGCCTTCATCCTCACCTTCTTCGTCATCGGCGGTCCCGCCCCCGGGTAACTCATCCTTGGGATTCACCATTCCTCGGTTCTTATCGCGATTGGAAATCATGGCTTTCAATTCATCCCGAACTGACTGATAATCTACGCCATACTTTTGAACAGTGCGGCTGACAAGATTTTCTTCATCCTTGAGTATGGCCAGTAACAGATGCTCAGTGCCGATCAATTCACTATTGAAAAACCGCGCCTCGAGGTAGGTGATCTTCAAAGCACGCTCAGCCTGCTTGACCAGCGGAATGTTTTCCAATTGCCGTGCCTGAATGACCGGCTTACCAATGGTCTGCTCTATGGCTTTCCTTATTTCTTCAACATCCACACCCAGGTAGGAGAGAATCTGCATTCCCATGCCTTCACCTTCCCTGATCATACCCAGTAATAAATGTTCTACACCTATATAATCGTTGCCCAACCTGAGTGCTTCTTCGCGACTGTATGTCAGGACATCCTTAACCCGTTGAGAGAATTTCGCTTCCATCCAATACCTCCTGATATCATAAATTCCTTGCTTCCTTGCCTTTCAACCCTTTGCACCTATAACGACAAGATGGCAAACTGGTCTATCAAAAATAACGCCAAAACAATATGACATACAACAAGCAAGGGTATAAATAAGTTCTTACAATGAAAATTATACCTAGTCATGTTGATGCAGGTTTCAAATTTAGGCCTCAAACTATCCACCAAAATTTGTCAGGATCCCTGTATTTTCAACATGAGCATGTTTATAATATAAATGAGGAATTTTTCAGGGAAAAACTGTATCTTCGTAATCTTGTTATCTTATTGTTTACATGCTGTAAATCAATAAGATAACAATTATTCTTTGAATGAAATCTGATCATGAAACAAATTAGCTGGGAAGAGTTTACGTCGATAGAAATCCGGGTTGGCAGCATTGTGGACGTACAGGACTTCCCCGATGCCCACCAACCTGCTTACAAGATTTGGGCAGACTTTGGCGATGATATTGGCTTACTGAAAACCAGCGCCCAGATCACGCACCTCTACACAGCGGAGGAATTGATCGGGATGCAGATTTTGGGAGTTGTCAACCTGCCTCCAAAACAGATTGGTACCTTTGTTTCTCAGTTTTTACTCACTGGAATTCAAGACAATAAGGGCCGAATCGTCATCGCTCAACCTGAAAGACCGGTTGAACCTGGCGCATTGCTTCATTGATCAGGGAACTCTTAACAGCGCGTAACAGAACGATATGATAGAAGGCGAAAAGATTATCAAGGTTAATATCGAAAACCAAATGAAGTCGGCCTACATTGATTATTCAATGTCGGTCATAGTGTCACGTGCCCTGCCAGATGTCAGGGACGGACTTAAACCGGTTCACCGCCGGGTATTATATGGTATGCTCGATCTGGGCGTTCTCTCAAACAGGCCTTACAAGAAATCAGCCAGGATCGTGGGAGAAGTGCTTGGTAAATACCACCCGCATGGAGATAGCTCTGTCTATGATGCCATGGTCAGGATGGCCCAGGAATGGTCGCTGCGATATCCACTGGTTGATGGACAAGGAAACTTTGGGTCCATTGACGGAGACAGCCCCGCGGCCATGCGTTACACCGAAGCAAGACTGCAGAAGATCGCCGAGGAAATGTTGACAGACATCGACAAGGATACAGTGAACTTTCAGCTGAATTTCGATGATTCTCTGGAAGAACCCTCCGTGCTGCCTGCCAGGATACCTAACCTGCTCGTCAACGGCGCCTCAGGTATTGCCGTCGGGATGGCTACCAATATGCCCCCACATAACCTTAGTGAAGTGGTCGATGGAACCATCGCCTTCATTGATAACAATGAGATTACTGTCCCTGAACTGATGAAGTTCATTAAAGCTCCTGATTTTCCAACGGGTGGAGTGATCTATGGTTATGAAGGCGTCCGAGAAGCTTATGAAACAGGTCGTGGCAGAATCGTGATCCGCGGTGAAGCCAGGATAGAACCTGATGAACAGGGCAGGGAAAACATCATCGTGACGTCGATCCCTTACCAGGTCAATAAGTCTGAGCTAATTAAAAAGACAGCTGACCTCATCAACGAAAAGAAAATTGAAGGCATCACAGATATCCGGGATGAAAGTGACCGCAGCGGCCTGCGCATCGTGTATGAACTGAAAAGGGATGTCATTACCAATGTCGTTCTCAATAAGCTCTATCAACTCACACCCCTGCAGACCTCATTCAGCGTCAACAACATCGCCCTGGTCGATGGCCGGCCTGTCCTGCTTAACCTTAAAGACCTTATCCGGCATTTCGTCAATCATCGCCATGAGGTGATTGTCAGAAGGACGCGCTACGACCTCGCTCAGGCAGAGAAAAGAGCCCATATCCTGGAAGGCCTGCTCATTGCACTGGATCACCTGGATGACGTGATCGCGCTCATTCGCGCTTCACAAACACCGGAAGAAGCACGCAATGGACTGATTTCCAATTTCAATCTTAGCGAAGAACAGGCCCGCGCTATCCTGGATATGCGACTCCAGAGACTGACCGGACTCGAAAGGGAAAAGATCAAAGAGGAGTACCAGGAAATCATGGATAAGATCCGTCTTTACAAAGAAATCCTGGAACATGAGTGGATGAGGATGGACATCATCAAGCAGGAACTGACCGAAATCAAAGAAAAATATGGAGATGATGCCAGAACAGAGATTGTCTACGCTGCCAAAGACTTTAGGATCGAAGACACCATTGCAGACGAAGACGTCGTCATCACCATCTCTCACCTGGGTTATATCAAACGTACACCGCTAACAGAATACCGCCGTCAGAACAGAGGAGGACGAGGTGCCAAAGGCTCCAATATCCGGGGAGATGATTTCCTCGAATACCTCTACATAGCCTCCATGCACAATTACATGCTCTTTTTCACAGAGAAGGGTAAGTGCTTCTGGTTAAGGGTTTTTGAGATCCCTGAAGGAAATAAAACATCCAAAGGAAGGGCCATCCAGAACATGATCAACATCGAACCGGATGACCGGGTGCGGGCCTTTATCAATGTGAAAAATCTTAAGGAAGAAGATTACATTAACAACAACTTCATCGTTCTCTGTACGCGCAAAGGGATTATTAAAAAGACCAGCCTGGAAGCCTATTCAAGGCCCAGACAGTCAGGGATCAATGCCATTACGGTCAGGGATGATGACCAGTTGCTGGAAGCCAGGCTGACCAACGGTACCAATGAGATTGTGATGGCACTCCGTAGTGGCCGGGCGATCAGATTTAATGAGCAGACAGTCAGGCCCATGGGACGTAATGCTTCCGGCGTTCGGGGTATCACCCTGGGAGGATCGAAAGATGAGGTCATAGGTATGATTTGCCTCGAAAACGGAAGTCAGGATATACTTGTCGTTTCCGAAAATGGCTACGGAAAACGCTCAAGCCTTGACGATTACAGGGTCACCAACAGGGGTGGCAAAGGGGTGAAAACCATCAATATCACTGATAAAACCGGAGACCTCATCGCGATCA
>OFEK01000149.1_pt1 | contig 98739 bp, 80 predicted proteins | sample 1521131 | NCBI WGS metagenome assembly OFEK01 (sample SAMN05720209, study PRJEB24109) | activated sludge metagenome | isolation source: Anaerobic digester | place: China | collected 2015-12-16 | reverse complement strand
CCGGTAGTGCCACAACGTGCTTGTGATGATGTAACTCATTAAAATTACTAAAATACTTTTTTGATACTGTTAAACTTCAGTCATGGCGAGCGATGTGAGCACATCCCGCAAACAGTTTTGGGAAGAGCACATCGCTCAGTGGAGGGCAACAGCGCTGAGCCAAGGCGAATACTGTTTTCTTCAGTTGGAGACCCATTACTCGAAACTCTGATCTCTTTGCCGATAGAGCGAGCGCTCCTCCTGAGCCCATCTGCGAAGCCGTTCATTTGTTTGCCTTGCCCAATCGGCTATACGCGGATCGGAGTCCGACAAGAATGGCATCAGGAGTGCTCTCCGCTTCTCCAGTTCTTCTGACAGAGGGCCACTCCAAACTCGGGGCTCAAGGCAATAGCCATATGCCGAAAGGACGCGCATTCGATCTGGTGCAGATTCCAGAATCTGCAAGGCGGTTGGTGTCCATACAAGTTCTCCTGTGTGATCCTTTTCCTTTATCGAAGTAATTGCTGAGGCGAGGCGAGGAAACCGCACTTGTGGATCTCTCTCAGCCCAAGAGATGAGCACTTCTATCGGCACTGAATCCAGTGGATTGTCATTAACCAAGTCAAAGTTCCTGATAAATGAGCTCCCATTGCTTCTTGCATCATAGCCGAGCAGTTCATCTAGAGTGATCATGGGCTGCGTACGAAAAAGGCTCGCAAGAACATGAGTGTGTCGAAAGACATATTCCCTATGATCCATGAGATTTTCTCGTATTTTTCGACATGTTTTGGTCGTATGTTCTGCAGCATCATTTCCCTTGAAACAAGCATTGACGATCTCCCCTAGTTCGAAGTCAAGATCATGGTCCGACCTGTTAAAGTCATAGCGCCGCAGAAGTTCGCGTCCACACAAGATGAGTTGGTAGTCAAGTGATTCTTCAGAATCACGAGAGGAATGAATTCTCATTGAAAGTAAATCGACCGCCACCTTGTATCCTTTTTGCAGAGAGGCAATCTCATCAATCAGGTGCCGTAGGGTGCCCGGAACAATAGGATCCGTGGCGCGCCCCAGGGACAGATACCAATAGGTTTCGGCCGGAGCCAGTCCGAGAGAAACCGCTTTTGCCAGGCGCTCAGCCCCTCGCACGTCAATATCTACGGATGTCTGCAGCAACGGGAACACGGGGCCAAGGATCGGGTGTACAACCGCGGCATCCAACATCGCATCCGCTGCATCTGAGTCTCGTGCTGCTGCAGTGTTGATGAAACCCCTTAGTGCTTGTACGTTCCGCTCACTTTCGGGAACAGTTGCAAGCGCTTCAATCAAACTCTGCCAAAGATCCCAGAGCTGTTCAGCACCCGCCGCAAGTCCACGACCAAACTGGAAATGGCGGCCCGTGGTGTCGCGAACGAGTTCTGGCAGAAGGGCATCCAGAACGTCTTTGTTGGCGGCAATTTGCCTGCCAAGGCCTTCCGCGGTCTCGTTTGCCCGGCTGATATACCAAGAGTGTGGAGCTTTATCTTTCTCTTCGGGTTCACCATCTCCAATTCCGACTGCGGACCAAGGAGCCGACAATAGATATGCACGTGCCTCATGGAGAAGATCACGAGGACGAAGCGTCACCTCCAGAGCGCGAAGCCTAGATATCTTTTCTGGAGAGACATCTCTTCGTTCATGGCGGATCGTATCGCAAACCGCAATCCAACCGTCCATCCAAAAACCTTGATCGGCCACAGTGTGTACCAGAGACTCAAGCTCAACCATCACACCGGCACCGTCCCAAAGAGCTCTGAAATTGCGGGCGAGGAGCGACTTAATTCTGTCGCTGAGTGGTCCGATAGAGAGCGTCTGTCTCAGCGCGTATTGGATTACAACGCGGTACCAAGTGGCTATCTCGGCTCTGCTTGTTGGATGCCATCCGTAGTCCCTTGGACGGGCACCAAACTCAAAGCTTTGTGAAGAGGAAAAATGTGATGCTTCGAACATGGCATCGAGCGCATCGAGTCCGCACGACTGAGAGTGCTCTTCGTTGCTTCTGAGAAGGGTCTCAATAACCTCCAGCCGCTGGTGCTGAGATGCGTGGGTCCCGGACAAATAGAGCTGAAAAAGACCCTTGAAGGGACCCTGTGCCGAATTATTCTGGTAGCCTGAAGGCTCACACAGGACGAAGCGCGCCAGCAAGAGCGCCGCCCGTTGAAAAAGCTCAGGGTCGTAGGCCAGAGAGCGAAGCAGAGATACCCACGTTCTGCGTCCCTGAGAGGATACACCAAGAAACTCACTTCCGTTCGGTCCGTTTGCAGCTCGCTCTATGGCATCCAGGGCCGCATCAGGCAGGACTGGCGCTATGTTTTCAAACACTGTGATGCGAAGCTGGTTCAGAAAAGGGAGATCAGACAGGGGCCCGCCAACGTCGAGCCACTTCCTCACAATCTGTTGGGCCGCATTGCTGTCATGAAGGTAGCTGAGCCGGCGCGAATACGACTTGAGGAGTCTTTCCGAGGATTCATTCAGGAAAAAGGATGCGGTTGCATCTGCAGGCATTTTTTCAAGTGCCCGATGTGCAAGCCTGTTGGCCAGCGCATGGGGAAGGACGGCCCTCCAGGGCCCACGGCACTGGACAAGCTTCCGATTCTTGAGCTCCGCCACATGCCGGTAGAATTCGAACGCCGTCATGCCCGCTAACCTTGCAAGAAAAGGGAGTTCAGCCGCATCACCTTCCAAAGCTTCTCCATTGAAGGAATAGACGAGCGAGCAGACTTCTGCTGCCCTCAGGAGGGTTTGATCCGGTTGCTGTCTTTGATGAAAGAGGCGTTCAAAAAGCTCCCTGTTCGTGAGGTTCGCGATACTCTCCCCTCGCCTGACCGTGTGGGCCAAAGCCAAGGCAATGCGAGCGTTGCCGCCGGAAGACTCGGCAATCTGGTGACGATCTAATTGAGATAATTGTGGGGCTTGACGCTCCAAAATGCTTTCAATGACACCGTCCGAAGATGGTTCAAGGCGAAAAACCTCCGTTCCCTCGGGATCATCATCACCGACATCATACTCGACCGTGATGAGACTCAGGGTGCTTTCAGGCTCTTTGCAGATTGATGCAAGTGCTCGGTGGGTTTCAGGTGGGCAGTTGTCCACAACCATTATAGCGCGCTGCCTGTTCTGGATCAGATGTCGCGCTAATTCTCTTGGCGACGGCTGCGGCTGGTCGGCCAAGTCTGTGTAGACAGCAAGCGCCGGAGCAAGCGCTTGCTCCCCCAAGCGATCATCAAAAAGTGCCTGGACAAGCCGGGTCTTTCCAGTTCCCGAAAGACCGATAAGGCGGACCGCACCCGTGGGCTGAGACAGCACCACACGGATACGATGGATAGCTTCTTCAGCCTGGAGAGGGCCTTCCTGAGGTGACTGCCAGTCATGGACCCTGCTCTTATTGTCAGTCAGGTATTCCGCTTCGGCACTTTCACTTGGAGTAGCCCAGTTGGAGTAAGGACGCCAGCCGGGAATCGGCTGGCCGATCTTCTTCCGCACCCACACAATTACGCCTGGATGATCTCGCACCCATGTGGCGAGCCGCTCACGATCATAAAAATCGGTGGTGAGGGCATCGGGATTGAACAAACCGCCCAATGCTTCTCGCATCGCTTCTCGTCGGTTTTGGAGCGAACGGTCTGCAGTTGAACCCTTGGCACTTATGATGATGTAAGCGCCGGATAGGGCCGCCAAGTCTCGTATCACCTGTCGAATCGTTCCCCCCGGACGCATCTCATCCAGGATCTCGCTGCGAGGCATGTCGGGAACCTTCACCTGGAAGCCGGTTGTCGGCTTCGGGATGTAACCGCCTACATGCGTGGATGGAGGGAGATCAACTCGAACATCGAGGCCGCCATCGGGAGCATTCTGATCACCTCCTGCAGTCACGGCGGAAACCGGTAGCCCAGCCCGCCTAAGCTCTGCCTCGCACAGCCTGCGAACGAGAGTGCGCAGTTCGGTATCGTTTAGTTGGGCGATCTGGGAACCTTCGATGTCAAGCATGTCAGGTCCTTGGCGAGGTGCGTGGCAAATTTCCTGATTGTCCGAACAGGGCTTCGTGCAGTGTGGCCTGAAGAAGCCTAGCACGGGCGGTCTCACCAATGTTAAGCTCAGCCTCCAGTTTATCGCAAAGTGCCATCAATTCGTCCACCTTTGCCACGATGCGATGTTGCTCGGCTAGAGGAGGGAGTGGAATCAGAACTTCATTTAGAATACTAAGATTAATGTTCTTCTGAGCTGTAGCAGGGGCGAACTCGTGCAGGTGGGCCTTTGCAGTCCGAACAAAGTATTCAAAGTATCGTGCATCCGAGAATTGCGAGTTCGGGACGAAACCTACCACGCTATCCGGGAAACAGGCATCAAAGTCTAGAATCCCACTGTCAGCAATATTTGCCGCAATTGTAATGCAGAGCGTGCCTTTCGGCCACATAGCGCTTTGAGCAAGCCCAACCTCATTATATCTCCCGGAAATCGTTCTAATCACGCCTTTGGAGCGGGCTACATCACCAGTCTGCACGAAAGGATGTGAACCATTCTGGAAAAGGGTTGGATCATTCCTGGGACGATGCTTAGATCGGCCTCTGCCGAAAAATCCTAGCTCGGGAAACCTAGACCAGGCCCATCCCGGAGGCAACGGAAATGGAGGGTTCAACTCGTTCACTTGCGGTGATTTGGTTTGTCTTTCGATTTTTCCGTTTGCTGTCTGGTGAATCCTTATTCTTTCTATTTCTTCAAGGGTTTTTGAGACAGGTTCATCCTCCGGGTCTTGCGACACGAGCTTTCCCCTCACGGCCAGATTCAAGATAGTCTGACGAAGCTGCAAGATGTGCTCAGAGCGCGTCGCAAGGCGCGGAATGTGATGGAGGTAGAATCGCGCGCTCTTGCGGAGGTCTTCGCCGCTCGTGCCATTATTCAAACCATGCAGCGACGCTGCGACCAGTCGGTCTCGCCGCCTCTCCCGCTTTGCCTGTGCCGCCTCTAGTTCGTCGCACAAAGCCATTAGGTCGTCCACCTTCGCCACGATACGATATTGCTCGGCGATAGGGGGCAGGGGAACAGTGATATGTCGAAGTCCCGAAAGTGGCACTGTCTTTTGTGCAATACCAGTCGCACACTCAGTCGCCTGGTCGAACACAAGTCGACTGTCCAACATCCGGGCTAGATATTTCGCACTGAGATATTGTGATGGAGTCAAAATCCCTATGTGCCTTTGAACACAGAAATCAAGATCATCGGTCAAGAGAATCGGGATCCCATAGGAGCCCACGAGTGTGTACAGTATCTTTCCTTTTCGTGGGCGTCTTGATTCGTCAAGATCTCGGTAGTAGTCCTCAGAGACGAATCTAACGTCGGCACTGAGCTCAACCCTTCGATTGCGAACGTTACCGATGACCAAGAACGGAATGCCAGTCTGTGCGCGAGGTGGAGGCTGATGGTCACCGTCTGAGATCACGAGGAATATGTCTTGAAGCTCCACCCACTCCCAGCTCTTGGGAATCCTCCAGTCACGTGCCGGAACAGGCGGCTTCGAAGTTTTCTCCTTGCGCTTGATCGCCCCCGCTTTTATCAATTCCTCACGTTCCCCTTCAATTATGCTCAGCAAACCGGAGGCTGGCTCATCCTTCGGGTCTTGCTCCACGAGTTTTCCTCGGACGGCCAGATCTAGAATAAATCGCCTCAACCGTGGCACTGCGTCGGGCGCTTCGGCAACCCTGTCGAAATATTGAAGCAGTCGGTCTGGATTCATCGCAGCAGGGCCTCCTCGAGAATGGATTTTAGCTTCTCGCGGAGTCTGACGTTTTCGGCTTCACTTGCCTCAAGTCGAGCCAGGAGCTCCGTGGGGTCTCCGTGGTCTTCTTCCTCAACGTGAGGATTCTTGAAATCGAGGTTGTAGTTGCGCTCCTTGACTTGCTCTATGGTGACCTTCCAGGCGACTTCAGTTTCCTTTCGGCTGTCCCACCAGTCGATACAGGGTTTGAGATGCTCCAAGCGAATGGGCTTGGTCATCGAGTAGGCTTTCTGCCCCTCGGGGACGTGGTGCTCGTAGAACCAGGTCTCCTTCGTGGGCGTGCCCTTCTCGAAAAAGAGCAGGTTGGTTCCAATCGATGCATAAGGTTTGAACACACTGTTCGGCAACCGCACGATGGTGTGGAGGTTGCACTCCTCCAGCAGGTGCTCTTTGAGCCGCGTCTTGACGCCTTCACCAAAGAGGGTGCCATCGGGCAGGACGACCGCGGCGCGCCCGCCTGGCTTGAGCAACCGCACGATGAGCGCAAGAAAGAGATCGGCCGTCTCGCGGGTCTGGAAGTGCTTCGGGAAGTTGGTTTCGATTCCGTCTTCTTCACGCCCGCCGAAGGGGGGATTGGTGAGAACGATGTCCACCCGGTCGGACTTGCCGTAGCTGATGTATGGTCGTCCAAGAGTATTGTCGTGACGGACAAAAGAAGGATCATCGACGCCGTGGAGCAGCAGGTTGGTGACGCAGAGCATATGGGGGAGTTGCTTCTTCTCCGTGGCACGTAAGCCCTGCTGCATTCGCTGCTCCTGTTTCGGAGTCTTCACGTACCGCTCGCGCATATGGCGAACGGCGCAGGTGAGAAAGCCGCCGGTTCCGCACGCGGGGTCGTAAAGGATTTCGCCGGGTTTCGGGTCTATGCGATTTGCCATAAAGGCAGTGACCGCGCGGGGGGTGTAGTATTCCCCGGCGTTGCCGGCGCTCTGGAGATCGTTGAGAATCTGCTCGTAGATGTCCCCGAAGTGTTGCCGTTCGGCCAGGTTGTTGAAGTCGACTGCGTTGATCTTGTTCACCACCTGGCGCATGAGCTGGCCGGACTTCATGTAATTGTAGGCGTCTTCAAAGACCTCGCGTACCATTCGGTGGCGGCCGTCGCCGGCGGGGCCGGGCAACTCCTTCAGCGTGGGGAAGAGCTTGTCATTGACGAAAGCAAGCAGCGCGTCGCCGGTCATCCCTTCAGGATCGGCGGCCCAGGAGCGCCACTGAAGATCCTCGGGGATGGGGGAATGGTAGTCGTCGCGCATCAGCTCCAGTTCCTGGTCCTGGTCGTCGATGATCTTGAGGAAGAACATCCAGCAAAGCTGGGAAATGCGCTGTGCGTCGCCGTCGACGCCGACGTCCTGGCGCATGATGTCTTGAATGGATTTCACGGTAGTTCGCACGGACATAGCGTATCAGGCTGCCTTTTCGTAGAGGGCGGACTGGAGCTCATGAACGGCTTTCTCGAAGCCGGTCCGTCCGCCGAAGGTTTTGAGAAGTTCGATAGGGGTACCCATCGTGTCAAAAGGTGCGACCTTCAACATGCCGGGATCATCCAGGCTGATGACACCCTGGTCCTGGTATTTTTGAAGCAGAGCTTCAAGCACGGCGCGGGCTTTGTCCCCGTGTTTAGTAAATATGTCACGCTTTCGCACATTCTCCGCCCGTTCGCGTCGGGTGAGCGGAGGTTGATCGAAGGCCACATGACAGATGAGATCAAAGGGGTCCAAATCTTTGCCGACCTCTTCCGCAAGCGGATCGAGCAGCAAACCCTCGTTTGCCAGTTCTTCAATGACGGCCTGTTTGCGCTTGGCGCCGTTCCAGCGTTTTAGGAAATCGTCGAGGCTGGCGAAGCGCTGTTTCAGTGCCTTCTTTGAATAATCGCGCAGGCTCTCGGTGACCAGCTTACCGTTTTCGTCCAGGTATTCCACTCGTTCAGCGACAACACTAACCTCCTTGCCGCGAATGTAGTATTTCTGGGGCTCTTCCACCCCTGGCGGGATGCCGATGCCGGGTGGCTCCGGATCGACGAGGACGACCTCTCCCTCGCCGGGTTTCGGGGGGATAGGATCATCGTTATCGCTCGTCGGCGGGACATCATCCGGAGGGAGGACCGGATCGCCTTCAACCGGCTCATAAATCTGCACGGGCTCACCGTCAAATTCGGGATCGGCGAAGTGATTAGTGGCTTTCCGAAAATCCAGCAGCGTGGAATAATATTTCTCTGTGTCTTCGTGGACCCGCGTGCCGCGTCCGACGATCTGCTTGAATTCGGTCATGGACCCCACCTCGCGTTCGAGGACTATGAGGCGGCAGGTCTGGGCATCGACTCCGGTGGAAAGCAGGCGTGAAGTCGTGACGACAACGGGATACCTGGCTTCCGGATCGATGAAGTTGCCGATCTGGGCGCAGCCTTCGGGGTCATTACCGGTGATCCGCATCACGTAGCGCGTGCTCTGTTCGACCAGGTCCTCGTTTTCGTTGATGAGGGCCTGCCGCATCAGGCCGGCGTGTTCAGTGTCCACGCAGAACACAATGGTCTTCTGAAAGCGGTCTCCGCTTTCCTTGAGAAACTCGGTGATCCTCTTCGCAACCCGCTTGGTTCGTTCATCGATGACGAGTTTCCGGTCGAAGTCCTTCTGGTTGTATATGCGATCTTCAATTTCATGCCCATATTTGTCCGTCTCACCCTTCTCGGGTCGGTAGCCCTCCACGTCGACATCGAGGTGAACCTTCACCACCTTGTATGGCGCAAGGAAGCCGTCGCGAATGCCTTCCTTCAGTGAATAGGAATAGACCGGTTCGCCGAAGTAATGGATGTTCGAGACGTATCTAGTCTCCTTAGGCGTCGCGGTGAGGCCGATCTGCGTGGCCGAGGAAAAATACTCGAGAATCTCCCGCCATGCCGAGTCCTCTGCCGCGCTGCCGCGATGACACTCGTCAATCACGATGAGGTCAAAGAAAGTGGGTGAAAGCTCACGAAAGAGCTTATCACTTTCCTCGGGGCCGGTGATAGCCTGGTAGAGAGCCAGGTAAATCTCATAGGAAGTGTCGATGCGCCGATACTTTTTGTCGACGGCAGTCGGAAGCTCCACTTCGACACCGTTCCCACACTCGATGGTCTTCGCGCCCGTGCTGAGCTTCGCCATGGCGGCGCCGAAAGGTCGGAAGTCGTTCACCATGGTCTGGTCAACAAGTACATTCCGATCGGCAAGAAACAGTATGCGCTTCTTTCGCCCGGCTTTCCACAGACGCCAGATGATTTGGAAGGCCGTGTAGGTTTTGCCGGTGCCTGTGGCCATCACGAGCAGGATGCGATCCTGTCCCTTGGCGATGGCCTCGATGGTCTTGTTGATGGCGATGCGCTGGTAATACCGCGGTTCCTTCCCGCTGGGATCGTCAAAGTAGTTCTGGAGAACGATTTCTTCTTCAGACTGGGAGATACCTTTCCACGCCCTGAACCTAGCCCAGAGGTCCTGAGGTTTCGGGAACGCGTGGAGGGGTAGCTCGGTCTCTATCTTACCACTCTGGCCTGTCCGGTCATGTAAGAGGAACGCATCTCCGTTGGACGAAAAAACGAAAGGGATGTCCAGAGTCGCTGCGTACTCGAGTCCCTGCTGCATCCCGTCGCCCAAGGCATGACGGTTGTCCTTCGCTTCGATGAGAGCGATGGGGATGTTCGGTCTGTAATAGAGAATATAGTCTGCGCGCTTGGCCTTGCCGCGGGTGACCAGCTTGCCGCGGACGATGATGCGGCCTTTGGTGAAGCTGACCTCCTCGCGAACCTGCGACTGGACATCCCATCCCGCCTGCTTGAGAGCCGGCGTAATGTATTTGGTACAGATGTCGCGTTCGCTGAGGTCTTTCTTGTTCATGAAATGTCCCAAACGTCCGGACGTTCAGAGCTGCGCGTCCATCGCCTTCGCGGAGAGTCAGAGGGCAGGTGTTTCGCGAAGGTGCGAACAAAGGTCAGTGGCTCAGACTTGCCTTCCACTGTGACAGGTCCTGTACGTCCTGCAGCTACCGGAGCTCCGTGACCCGCAAATTCACATCAGACCGCTTCGATCTTTTGCGACGATTATTGGCACAACTGCTCCTCGTTGGCAAGAGCGAAGGCTGTGAAGGAGGTTTGGCTTCTGCGGTCGCTTGTATTAGCCTATTGATCTGCATGGGGAAGTGCCTTGTCGGTGCCGTATGGACAAAAAGGGAAGATTAGAGTAGTGTAGTTGAATCTGAATAGTTTTGTGAGGGAATATGTGACTTGGCCATATTTCAGACGAGCTGGCCAGGTGCTACTGCGGTATCTCGCCGCACGCCATGGTTTTCAAAACCTCAACAAAAAAGGAGGAACTACCCAGACCAACACACACACCAATTCACTGAAAGATTTTTTCTTTCGCAACACCGGAGAGATCAAAGGTTCTCTCTCCCACCTGCAACCTTTTTTCCTCCTCGCCCAATCCGGATCAAGTGGAAGAGTGCGGCGCCGGCGCGTTCGCGAGCAGAGCAAAGGACGGTTCGCAATCGGCCTGACATCCGGGGATGGATGCGCCTTCAAGTTCGGTGTCATTCTCCCCGTCTCCGCCTGCCGTGATGAGTCGGCAAGGAAGACGCTGCTCAGCCTCCGCGAGTGCCTGGTATCAGGAAATCGCTATTTCACAGCAAAGAGCATGCGCGCCAAGGCACAGGCGATTCTCGACGAGCGGTTTCGTGGGGCACTAAAGATTGACCCTAATGCAAGCCTGTGCGGGGAGATTTCATTCGAACGTAATCGCAGCCTTTTCCGGTTTTTCAGTAAACAGTTTGAGTACGTGGAGGCACTGCACGATAATCCGAATGGCTTGGCCAAACCACTGATATTGGAGCCTTTCCGCTGGCCCTCTTATGGAGAATTCATGGAGTGGTTCAACGAAGGGATCGAAGATGAAAAGTGGTACTGGGCCCACTGCGACCCCTACCTCGTGTTCGATAAGACCTGCCTGTTCAGTGCCATAGACGAGGGGACTCCCGAAGTGGAAAGATGTAGCCTTGATCCGTCACGCTTCTTCACCGTTGCGGAGGAGATAATGAACGAAAGAGTCTCCGTCCGTTTTGAAATGAGCGACTCCGGCTGGGCATATCTTCACCTCGGTATGGGAGGCGAGACGAAGAGAATCAGCCTCTCCGACGTTTTCCCTCCGTTCTACGCGCTGGTTGCGTGGCTGAAGATGCTCGATCGGGACGACATCCCCGCCCGCTTCCATATCGATGAGGAAGGGGAGGAGAAGACCCTCGCCGTCTACTCGACGAACGATGCAGCGCGGGTCCTGTTACGGGTTACGGACCGGTACACGGATGAAATGTTTCTGGAGGGCATTGTGGCACGGGAGCAATTGCTGGAGGAGTTCAAGCAAGCCCTGCGGGACTTCTTCCAAGACGATTTCGACCCGGAGCAGTGGCGGGAAGACGAACCGGAGGAACTCGGCTTTCCCAGTCTCCATGACAGAATGATCAATGACGGCTGGCTCTTCTGGTCAAGGAAACCACCCAAGGAATGATGATCATGATTCTCAGCAACAAGTACGCATGACAAGCTATTCCCCTGGACGCGCATCGTCAACGCATGAAGTGGTTCATCCTGCACTCGCGTACGTAATGCGTACGTAGCAAAAATGGGTTATGATTTTTCAATCATAACCCATTGCTTTTACTGGAGCTGGCGATGGGATTTGAACCCGCAACCTGCTGATTACAAATCAGCTGCTCTGCCGTTGAGCTACGCCAGCCCGATGGTTGGAAATCCTTGTAGCACAAGGATTGGCGGAAATCAAGCGATGGTAAGAAGTGAGACAAAGTGGGTACGATGCAGCGCCAAAAACGCTCCATGAAACCAAGAAATCTGCTCCATTTCCGCTCCATGTCAACGGAGCAGATTTGAACCTCCGCCCCCCTGCTCCCAAGGCAGTGAGCCTGAATGAAAGATGGTGCGCAGCAAGAAAGCGATTTGCAGGGTCAAGAATCCCCCAGTTGAGGGGTCCTCGGTTTGGTCTGTCAGTTGGTCTGTCAGTTGGTCTTGAGGCGAGGGACCGGTTGTGGTAAGCTTCCGAAAAAGATGGCGTAGTGGTGTCCAGGAGTGCGGTTCCCTTGAGAGAGGCATATTGAGGGTGCGGCTCTCTTTAAGCCAACCTTCATGCGGATTCACAGCCTATGGCGCTCCGCCGGCGAATATCTCGGAAAGACGCCGGCACCCAAAGAATCCCCGGCGGGAGCTCACACGAGAATTTCCGTGTGAAACAAGCCGTCGCGCAGCGAATACCTCACTTCATAGCCAAGTTCCGCAAGCATGCGCCGCATGTTCTCGTTCCGGACGTCTATGAGGCTCCAGAAACGGCGGATACCGTGCTCGCTTCCGATCTCGAGGACTCGTCTCAGCAAAGCCCTGCCGAGCCCCAAGCGCTGCCAGTCGTCACGGACCGCAATGGCGAAGTCGGTATGCTCGTCGTCGGGATTGTAACCGTAACGCCCCACGGCAATGACGGCATCTTTCCCGTCTTCTTCGACGGCGGCAACAAGGGCGAATTCGGTCCTGTAATCGACGTGCGTGAATCGATGGATCATGGCTTCGGGCAGGGATTGCAGGGGCCGCAGGAAACGAAAGTAGATGGAATCCGGAGAAATCTTGTTGAACAGGTCGACGAGAAGCGGCCCGTCCGTGTGACGAATCGGCCTGAGAAGCACCTGCCTCCCGTTCTTGAGCGTGAGTCGGCTCTCATATTGAGCGGGATAGCTATCGGTCGGAATGCTCGCCATTGCCGTTGCTCCTCGCAATACTGACGTTCCGCCGGCTGTCGGCCTTCATCGGGTCTTGATGTCCCCCGGGGAAGCCCGTGCCGGCCCGAGGCAGCGAAGAAGCGCCGGTCGTCGACTTCCATTGTGGCTTGATGTCCAAGGGGAACCCCTTGCCATCCAGAGGCGGAGATAAACCCGGCGGCCGTCGCTCTGAGTCAGGCGTTGATGCCAAGTTGCGTTCAAGGCGACGGCATCGGGCGGGAGAGGGTGGAAAGCCCGTCAATCGCCCCGATGTTTCGTCCATCGCGGCCCAACGCTCTCGCCGGATGGGCGTTCGCTTCCACCAGGCTTTGACCTTGGTTCGGCGCGTGACTCAGCTTGTCGCATAACCCGGCCCGGCGTTCTCCCGGACCTGCGTTCGCCACCCTGCCACCCGGCCACCCGGCGCTTTCCCGGTCTTGTTTGCCGAAAGAAATCTGTGCGCATAAGGAACGGCTGGTGTCTGCCGTGAAATCATCCATGATGCCGCGCTTCACCCGCGAAGCCTGAAAACAGGCTCACCCGGGAATCTTTTTTCCAGGTAATGTTCCATGATGCCGCGCTTCACCCGCGAAGCCTGAAAACAGGCTCACCCTGGAATCTATTTTCCAGGTAATGTTCCATGATGCCGCGCTTCACCCGCGAAGCCTGAAAACAGGCTCACCCTGGAATCTATTTTCCAGGTAATGTTCCATGATGCCGCGCTTCACCCGCGAAGCCTGAAAACAGGCTCACCCTGGAATCTATTTTCCAGGCAAATGAGAATCATCGGGAACCGAGCTCGATCAGTCGAAAGAAACATGTCCGGATTGCGTCCGGTCAACTGGAGAATGGAAAAATGGAGGAGTTCGAAATGTCAGTCGCGCTGTCGCCGAGCCACGCAGGCCGAATCCTTGATTTTCCTTATACCATGCGGTTTTTCGGGCGGTCAAGGGAAACCCTCCCCGCCCCGATCCTCGACAAACCCGCCAGGAATCTGTCGCAAAGGCGTTTCGACACCCTGTGCTCGTAAACCTCCCCGGCCGGCGTCATGCCGAAGATTTTGCCCTCCGCCAGGAAGACCCGCAGCAACCTCTTCCCGACCTCGATGCGGTCGACGGGCTCGGCGGGCAATGCTCCCACGGCGGCTGCTTCCGAGCGGGATGCCTCCCGCGCGCTGCGGGCCGTTGCCCCAGCGCCGCGCCGATCCTCCCGCTCCTCCAAGTCCGAACCGTTCACGCACGGGTTCGCTTGGGCAGACATCGCTCCCCGGCTCCGCTCCGCCATGACGTCCGCCGCGGCGCCGGCCGAGCACCGGTCCGCCTGAGCGCGGAATGACTCCCCGGTCCGCCCGCGACCTGCCCGTGCCCCGACCTCGCACCGCTCCTCCCGGTTGCCCGCCGCCACGGCACGCCCCGCCTCTTCCAGCAACTTCATGAAGTTCAGAATCCGCCCCAGGCGGAGCAATGTCGCCGATTCGTCCCGCGTGGTCGTGTCGGAAACGGGGAGGGCGGTCGATCGCATGAGCGAGAACTTTCCGGGCAGGAGCCCCGAGCGCGCGCAACGCGCAAAGTCCGCGCTGCCGGGCGCCGGGTAGTAGACGGAGACTCCTGCGACGACCGGGCGTTCCGCCAGGTAGAGCAAATCGTCCATGGAGTCGGCGGCGCTCTGCCCCGGCGCCCCCACGATGACGTAACCCACGGCGTTCAGCCCGACCCGCTCCGCCCAGGCCAGCGCCCGGTCGAAACCCTCCCGCACGTCGGGCCTCCCGAACCGTCGGGCCTGCTCAGGGCAGGCCGATCCCAGCGACAGGTTCAGCGCCGTGAACCCCGCCTCCTTCATGGCGCTCACCATCTCCTCGTCGAGCGACGGCGGAAACAGGCCGTTCATGGCCCGCAGCTCGAGCCGCCCCGCCCCGAACCGGCCTGCGATCCCATCGAGCAGTTCCATAAACCACGCCTTGCGCAGCGAGAGGTTCTCGTCCTCGAAATCGATGAACCCGGCTCCGTATTCGTTCACCGCCACCGCGATTTCGCGCAGAACGGAATCCACGCTCCTCCGCCTGTACTTAAGCCATTCGGCGCCGCCAATCGAGCAGTACGAGCACCCGAGCGGACAGCCCCGGCTCGCCGTCACCACGGCCGCGCCCCTTGCCCCCCTGCGGTAGAACTTCCCGTCGATCAATCCCTGCGCCGGCAGGGGATAGCGGTCCAAATCCTCCATCACGGCCGGGTCCGCCGCGCGCAATCCGCCCTCGGCGGCGCGGTATACGATGCCGGGCACATTCTCTATTCCGCTCCCCGCCCGTAACGCCCGCGCCAGCAGCGACAGCGACGCCTCGCCCTCGCCCCGGAGCACGAAGTCCACCGCGCCGCATTCCATAACGGATTCGTACAGTTCCGTCGGGTGGTGGCCCCCCATCACGATGGTGCAACCGGGGGCGGCGTCCCGCACCGTTTCGGCCGTCCGCAGGGCCTCCCCGCAGTAAGCGGTGAAAAGCGACGAAATGCCCACCAGGAAAGGCTTTGCCCGCCGCACCGCCTCCGCGATCTTCCCGAAGCTCAGCCCGTAGTGCCGGTAGCGGTGAAACAACCCGAAAGGGGAAATGTCCGGCTTGCCGTACCAGGCTTTCAGGTATTCCATTTCGACGGGAAGGTCGATGGGCTTCGACTTGCGGGTGGCGAGGCAGTCGAGGATTTCCACGGAAAAACCCTCCCGCATGAGCTCCGCCGCCACCGAAGCCAGCCCGTACGGGATGGTCCTTTTCGCTGTGAGATAGAAATCCCTGATGGGGGGCTGGATGAGGAGGATGTCCGCCATGCCGCTCACATGCTCATCATCGGGTCGCGGTCCACGGCCAGCTGAACGCGCCTCAACGCGGGATCGCTTCGCGCGCCGCTCAGAACGGTTTCCGTGAAATCCTGCAGGTCGCGGCTCGTCCAGGCCTTGACGAAAACGTGCCAGCGGTAGCGATCCTTGAGCTTGAGCAGGGGAGCGGGGGACGGCCCGAGAACGGCTGCCGGGCGCCCCGAAGCGTCGAACCGTTCCGCCGTCTCCCGGCACAGGGCGGCCAGCCGTCGGGCGGCCTCGCGTGTCTGCGCCTCGCTGCGCGAAGTCACCAGGAATTTCAGGAACCTCGCGAACGGCGGGTACCGAAGTTGCTCGCGCGATTGCAGCTCGATGTCGCAGAACCTTTCGTAGTCGAGCGCCAGCACCGCCTCGAGGGTGTAATGGAATTGGTTGTAGGTCTGGAGAATCACCCGCCCGGGCTGTTCGCCGCGCCCGGCCCGCCCCGCCACCTGCATGAGCAACTGCACCGTCGTTTCCCCCGCGCGGAAATCGGGGAACTGCAGCGCCGTGTCCGCATTGATCACCCCGACCAGCGTAATGTCGGGAAAATCGTGCCCCTTGCCCACCATCTGCGTTCCGATGAGCACGTTGGCGCGCCCGGATCGAACGGCGTCGAGGCTTTCCACCAGGTCTTCCGGGCGGCTCACCGTGTCCCGATCGATCCGCACGATGCGGGCGTCCGGCAGCTCACGCCGCACTTCCTCCTCCACGCGCTCGGTCCCGAACCCGAGCGGGAACATGCCTGCGTGGCCGCACGCCGGGCAGCGCTCGGGCACGGCCTCCTCCTTCCCGCAGTAGTGGCAGCGCAGGGTCTTCTCCCGCTGGTGATAGGTGAGACTGACGCTGCACGAGGAGCACTGAAGCACCGCGCCGCAGACACCGCATAAAAAACAGGTGGCGAAGCCTCGCCGATTGAGAAACAGCAGGGCCTGGTCGCCCGCCTGCAGGGTTTCCGCCAGAGCCGTGCGCAGCCGATGAGAAAGGATGCGGGCGCGCGAGGACTCGCGGCGCATGTCCACGATCTCGAGGGTCGGCAGCGGGCGGTCCAGGATGCGCCGGGGCAGGAGGAGCGGGCGGTAGCGTTCCAGCCTGCTCTGGTGGATGGTCTGCAGGCTGGGGGTGGCCGATCCGAGCACCGCCGGGATTCCCAGGAGCCGCGCCCGCACCAGCGCCGCGTCGCGCGCGTGGTAGCGCAGGTGGTCGTCCTGCTTGTACGACGGGTCGTGTTCCTCGTCCACCACGATGAGGCCCGGATCGCGCACGGGCATGAAGACGGCCGACCGGGCGCCGAGCACCACGGTCCTGCGGCCCGCCAGGATGTCCCGCCACTGATCGTGCCGGGCGCCTTCCGGGACGCCGCTGTGCCAGACCGCGAGCCGCTCGCCGAAACGCTGCCGGAAGAGGGCTTCGAGCTGCGTGCTGAGGCCGATTTCAGGCACCAGGACGAGTGCGCCGCGCCCCCGTTTGAGCGTTTCTTCGACCAGCCGCATGTAGACTTCGGTTTTACCGCTTCCGGTGACCCCGAACAGCATGAACGGCTGGAAAGGCCCACTTGCGAGATACGGGGAAACCGCGTCGAAAACCTCCTGCTGGTCCGGGGTGAGCCGCGGCGGCGGGGCTTCCGGCAAGGCCTGCGCGAGCCGGAACGTGCGTTCCTCCTCCCGCTCTTCCACCCGCACCGTTCCTGCGGCCGCGAGCTTGCGCAGCCAGTAGTCGGCGTTTCGCACTTCCCGACGCACCACGCTCAGCGGGATACCGGCATCCGCTCCCCGCAGGAGCGCGACGAGCGACTTCAGGTTGGCGTTGCGCTCGATCGGCCCGGGATCCGGTTCACCTGCCAGGCGGACCACCTTGACCGTCTTCGGCCCGGGCAATCCGCATCGCCATTCATGGCACCGTTCCACCAGCCTCCGGTTTTCAAGTTCCCTGAGCCTTTGCCTGAAGCCTCGCGGCGAGCCGCAGGCGGCTTGGAGCTCGGCAAGAGCCGTCGGTCCCCGGCGATGCAGCAGTTCCGCGATTTCGTCCCGTTCCGTTTCGGCCCGTTTCTCCCCCGCGGGCGTGAGGCGCACGAAAACTTGCGGGGCGTTGGTCGCCCCGGAGGGAAGGGCCGTCTGGAGGACTTCTCCCACAGGATAGAAGTAGTAGGAAGCAAGCCAGCGGCACAGTGCGATGAGATCGGGAGTGAGCACGGGAGCGTCGTCCAGGACTGCCAGAATTGGCTTCAGGCGGACCTCCGGGGGCATGTCCGGAGGAGGGCGGTCGGCGCGGGCCAGGATGAGCCCGGTGGCGCTTCTTCTTCCCAGGGGGACCAGCACGCGCACGCCGGGGCGCGCCCCGGCGTACAGTTCAGAGGGAATCGCGTAGTGCAGGGTCTTCTCGAGAGCGCTGAAAATGGATACTTCCGCGAAAGGACCTACCACCGGATCACCCGCTGGTGGAACCTTCGGCGGTTTTCCCCGTGGGGGCGGAACTGCCGTCGAGGGCGGCCTGGCCGAGGTCGCGCTTCTTTTCAAAATCGAGCCGCAGCGTTTTCGGAATGGTGCGGGAGCGGGGGAAATCCGACTTGAGATAGTTTACCGGTTTACCGTTACGGACGAAGCGGAAGTCGAGGTAGGGCGTCGTCGAGGCATCGGTGGAGCCCACCAGGCCGATGCTTTCACCCAGGGTTACCTTCTTGCCTTTTGCGAGTCCTTTGCTGAAGCCGGACAGATGGCCGTAATGGGTCTTGTAGCCGCCTTTGTGCAGGATCTGGATGAAGCGGCCCGCCTTGTCCGTTCTTCCCATGGCCGCGACCGTCCCGTCTCCCACCGCGCTGACCGGCGTTCCCTTCGGCGCCGTGTAATCCACGCCCAGGTGCGGCCGATAGATCTTGAGAATCGGTTTCAAAGGCTTGTAGTTCGATGCGGCCATGATCCGCCGATAGTTCAGAGGGCTCTTCAGGAAGGGTTTGCGAAGCGACGTTCCCTTGGCGTCGAAGTATTCCGTGGACCCGTCCGGGAACTGGTAGAGAAAAGCTTGCAAGCGCTGCCCGGAAACCGTGAGCTCGGCCGCCAGGATGACCCCCGGCCGCGATTTCCGGCCGTCCTTCACCCAATCTTCGTAGTGGACGACGAAGGTATCCCCTTCTTTCAGATCCGAGTTGAAGTCGACGTCGTAGGCGAAAATATCGGTCAGATCCGCCACGAGGGCCGCCGGCAGACCGGCTCCAATGCAGGATTCGTAGAGATCCTCGGCATAAACGCCCCGGACCGTGTTCCCGATGGGCAAAGGCCTGCTCCCGTCATCCCGGCAGTCCCATTCGGTGCCGACTCTGCGCAGCGTGTACGTGGAGCCTTGAGCCGCGGACAGGATGAGCTTCACCGGCTGGTTGTCGCTGCGGCCCACGTGAATGATGAACTCGTCGTCGGGCTTGATCTGGCTGAGCGCGGGGAAGTTGCGGCAGGATTTCTCCCACTGGCCGATGACCGCCGCGGGAAGGCCCGAGGCCTCGACGATCCCGGAGAGGGATTCGCCGGCGCGCACGATGTGATGCCGTATGGCAAACCGCTCGAGGTACTGGGAACGCACGGCGAAGGCATCGGGGTAATCGAGGGAGACGGGGGTCACGGGTTCAGCGGGCGTCGCGGGCGCGGGAGGCGTGGCCGGGACCTTCTCATCCGGTGTCTGGAGCAGGCTGTACGATCCGAAGGCAACGCCGAGGACCACGAGCGCGATAAAGACGTGCTTGCCCCTCATCCATCGCGTCCTGGGAATTCGGTGGTCGGGTCTGCCGGGGATGGTCTTGATCACGAACTTCTTCATGGGTGCCCGCCGGGGGTAGCCGCCGCCTTCCGGATGGCGGCGGCGACCGAGTCGGAAGTGGTGCCCGGATCTTGGCAAACATGATCCGTCTACTGTGAGGTGAATCGTCCAAGGCTCATTTCTACCACATCGGCTGAGAACAGGTCAAAAGTAAAAAGGAAACGGGGCCGGGAAGGCACGCAGAGAGGCCGTTCCCGGCAGTGAAGGACGGTCCGGTCGGATGTTTTCATAAGACGGGTCAGGGTCTTCCGCCCATGCAAAATTCCCGCAAGACGGACGGCTCCCCGGTTCTTGTCCGGAGGACGGCCGCTCCCGGCGGGAGATTGCCGTCAAATGAGGCATTTTCATTGCCATTTTAGTTAGTTGACAAGGGCTGACGGGTACTGTAGATTACAATATATAAAGATCTGTCCACCACACGTTCGGACTTTTCCATGGTGGCGCCCGGGGACTTCACGGCGGATCAGGTTCCGCCTGCTTTGGCTGTGGCTTGAACGACCGGAGGCGCAACACAATGAAGCCTGCATCCTTGCGTAACGTAATTTTTGCATTGATTCTTGCGATACTGGCGATCCCGGGGGCCGTCGATGCCGGGGAGGTTTTCCAGTTCGCGTCTGACGAAATCCGGATGGACATTCTCTCCCGGGAGGTTTTTGAAGCCCGCTTCGGGGGCAACCCGGACGTTCCCCGCACGGACGAGGGAATCCTCGCGCTGGCCGCCAGGATCTATTCTCCCGTGGAAGAGGAGACGCCCCCCGCCCGGGAGGGGGAGACGGAATGCGGATACCCGCGAATGTCCAGCCTTATGGCAGGGCTGCAAAACCCGGCGATCTCGGACGAGACCCGGCGGCGGGTGGACGAGCTCATGGCCGGGGCGGTTCCGGATCTGCCTCACGAGGAGGTTTTCGGGCACTTCAAGTTCAAGTGGACGGACAACAATTCCAACGGACTGCACAACGTCACCCGCGAGGACATTCGAGCGCTGTCCTTGTATCTGAACCGATACTGGAATGTGTACACGGACATCTTCGGGATCGAGCCTCAGTGTTACGAGGAACACGGCCGAAAGTTGATCGACATCAAGGTGTTCTACTTCGGGGAAATGGGATCGACGCACAGTTCCTTGAAGTATATCAATTTGAACAGCAAGTCGGTGGTGAAGGATCCGTGTCGCAGGAGGTCGGTATCGGCCCACGAGCTTTTCCATCGCGTGCAGTTCACGTGCGGTCTCGACGATCCGTACCCGGGCGTGATGTGGTTGGCGGAGGGCACCGCCGTCTGGGCGATGAAATGGGCATTGGCGGCCGGAGACGTCTCCCCCGTTTACGACTATGTGAATCGCATGAACGAAGGGTTGGCCAACCCGGACAAGAACCTGTTGCTCAATCGGGCCTACGATTCGGCCCATTTTTGGGTTTATTTGGCTGACATGGCCGGGTGGGAAGCCATCCGGGACGTGTGGAAAAGATACCACTTCCAGGCGCAAAAGGATCCCCGAGGCGCCGTGGCTGCCGTGGTGCGGGCAAAGCTGGGGCTGGACTTCGATCACTTTCTTCACAAATGGCACAAGACCAATTACATCCAGGGTCTTGCCAATGCTCCTTCTGAATATGATTACGTGCTTGAAGGGACACCGCATGTCACGTGCGAAGCCACCCGCCAACTGCGCCGCGTCCAGATCGACGCCGCCCACAAGATTGCTTCGAATTCGACGCGTTTTACCTTCAACGGCCGAGTGGCCCCTTACGGCGCCGATTACTATCGGTTCGCTCTGGGCGATCAGCTGACGCGCGTCCGCGTGAGAGTGACCGGGGAAGCCGCGGGCAACTTCAGTTACTTTTTCATGGGGGTCAGGTCGAACAAGGGACAGGAGCCCGTCAAGCAGAGCTTTGCAGGGCAGTGTGAGTTCTACAAAACCCTGAAGCCGGGGCAGTGGGGCCAGCTGATCATGATCGTCGCGGGACGGTCCGAGGGCGGCGATTACACGGTTCAGGTCATCCCGGCGCCGGGGGATGCCGACTGCATCAACGGGTACTGGCAGAAAGACGGCTCCATCGAGTTCTGGCATCTGGCTTACGACGAGGTCGAGGACATAATCAGAGGAAGTTACGTCGGTTTCCCGGGTTGCAACCTGCTGATCCGGGGGACCTACTCGGCGCCCAACATTCAATTCACCACCACCACCGATCCGGCGCGCCAGGACTGTTACCGGGTGAGCATAGACGGAATTCTGGCGGGCTGCAGGTGGATCTACGCCACCAGGACCACGCGCTACGATTCGAAGGGCACCTCTTATCTTCTGAAGAAGGTTACCGCGCCGTCCGCACCTCATGAGGAGTGATCCGGGGGAGGGTGGCCGACCGGCGCCGAGGCGGCTCGCCCTCGAACCGCGGTTTTGAAGGTGTGATCCCCTTGCCCCTGTCGATTTGCGTCGGGTTGAGAGCGGCCGGACCGATGTCAGGAGGTTCCTGGGGAAAACGCGTCGATGCCGGTGATGTCTCGTCCCACGATGAGCGTGTGTACGTCGTGGGTCCCCTCGTAAGTGTACACGGCTTCGAGATTCAACATATGCCGGATCACGTGATAATCGAGGGCCACTCCGTTTGCGCCCAGGATATCCCGCGCGACGCGCGCGATCTTGAGCGCCTCACAGACGTTGTTCATCTTGGCAAGAGAAATGTGGGTATGCCTGGCGAGCCCCGCATCCTTCAGCCGCCCTAGCTGAATGCACAAGAGTTGAGCCTTCGTGATCTCGGTGAGCATCTTCACCAGCTTGCTTTGAACCAGTTGGAAGCTTGCGACGGGGGCTTCGAACTGAATCCGCGACCCCGCATAGTCCAGGGCGATCTCATAGCAGGCCTGCGCTGCCCCCACTGCTCCCCAGGCAATGCCGAAGCGCGCTTCGTCCAGGCACATGAGCACGGATTTGAGCCCTTCCGTGCCGGGCAGCATATTCTCGGCGGGGACGCGCACATCATCCAGTGCCAGACTGGATGTGAACGACGCACGATGCGAATATTTCCGGTCAATGGGAAAAGCCCGAAATCCGGGCATGTTCTTTTCCACGAGGAATCCGCGGATCCCCTCATCGGTTCGGGCCCAGATCACCGCCACGTCCGCCAGTTCACCGTTTGTGATCCACGTTTTGCTGCCGTTGATGACGTAGTCGCCCCCCCGGCGCACCGCTTTCGTGTGCAAGTGTCCGGCGTCCGATCCGATATCGGGTTCCGTGAGCCCGAAACACCCCACGCTTCGGCCCCGCGCCAGGGCGGGAAGCCAGCGTTCCTTGTGTTCCCGGCTGCCGAAGGCATGGATGGGATACATCACGAGCGAATTCTGTACCGAAACGAACGAACGCAAACCGCTGTCCCCCCGCTCCAGCTCCTGGCACGCAAGGCCGTAAACGACGTTGCTCATCCCGGGGCAGTCATATCCCTCAACCCTGATGCCGAACAGGCCGAGCTCGGCCAACTCGGGAACAAGGCCGACGTCGAAGACCCCTTTGTCGAAGTATTCGTCGACCTTGGGCATATAACGGTCTTCGACCCAGCGGCGGACGGTATCGCGCACACTCCGCTCTTCGTCGTTCAACAGATGTTCGCTGTGGTAATAGTCGACGCCCTGGAACCGCTTCATGGAATCCACCCTCCTCTGTCTATGCGGGCATTCGGAATCATCCGTTTCACCCGGCCGGATTCCGAAGCATACCTCTTTCCGGCATTCCCCGGCCAGGGGATACTTGATCGGGGTATCCATTCCCGCAACTCCCCCCCGCCGGCACTCACGACAAACCGGAGCCCGGAATCCGGAATGAAGCCGGTGATCGGCTTGCCGACGGTTTCGGACGGATTGAGCCCCGGGAATTCGGCATCAGTGTCGTTCATGGAGCGGATGAACCAATCGGTGTCGCAGAAGATGGCCCCGATGAGGGTGTCGTCGAGTATCGGCTCGGGGATGTCTTTCGTTGCCGGCGAATCCTGTTGCCGCCCGTGCGTTTCCTCGCCCTCATCTTCGATGAACGCTCCGACCTTCGGCGTTGTTGAACCCTGCGCGCAGCCAGTCTAACACAGTTGAAGCCCGCGGAACAGCGCCTGTGAAATGCATGCGAAGCGGTCGATTGTGAGCGTGAATGCCGCTTCAGGAATAACCGCCGGCGTGAGCCGTCAAACCGGACGAAGAAAGGGTGCGTCATAGGTATTCTCGGGCTGCGGGGTGCGCCGCAACCACATCGAGGCGGCTGATACGAAAAGGTTCCAGGGGCGAGGGGCAACGTCATCGGCCGCTTCGAGCGGACCCTTTTCCTCCGCTACTCGGAGCGTTGCAGGAAGTGACTTTTATTAATAATGATTAATAATATTCGTGCCAAAAGCAGCGATGGGCCGGGCTCCACACTCAGGTTCGACGGGTTCGCCGCATGGCGAATCACCCCAATGCCTTATGCATCAAGGGGCAAGAGGCAATGGCAACGACGTTGCCGCATCACGGGCATTAATGAAAAAACAGTGCGTAGTCATTAATGTGCGCCGGCCGAACGAGTTGTCAATCCGCGTAAAAAGATGGTCTGAGCCGATTCGTCGGCGATTTAGTGCTTGCTAAGGGCATTGAGGTAAGTATAATTGCCTACCGAAAGGGGCTGGAGTAAACGTACTTTCTTTTGTGATTTTGGTTCATAATCCCGGGGCAATACATTGCGTATTCGTTAAACTTTAGGAGGAGGAGGTCCACATGACGAAAGCCGATCTGGTTATCAAAATGGCCGATGGAACGGGCATCACCAAAGCCGCTGCGGAAAAGGCTCTGAACAATCTTATCGCGGCCGTCAGTGCGGCGCTTGCCAAGGGTGACAAGATCACTCTGGTGGGTTTCGGAACGTTCGACGTGGCCAAGCGGGCCAAGCGCGAAGGCCGCAATCCCCGAACCGGTCAGGCCATCACCATTCCTGCTTCGAAGGTGGTGAGATTCAAGGCCGGAAACAAGCTCAGAGACGCGATCAAATAAGAGACTTCTTAAGGACCCCGTTCCCCGATGTTTTCCGGGAACGGGGTCCATGAGCAGGCTCGCAATTCCAACAGACGCTTCTGCCGCTGCAATGGAAACGGATGAGAACCTGGCCCTCATAGAACCTCGGAAGGGAAAGCGAGAAAAAGCTTTGCCGCCGGCGGCCGTGTTGATCTTTACCCCTCTTGACCTGGAAGTTTTTTCCAAGCGTTTTCCTCAACGTCCCAGCATGAGCAACAGGATCTATCTCTCCGATGCATACGCGGGAGAATATGGAGGGGTGCCGATTGCACTGGTCGGGCCGATGCTCGGCGCTCCGCAGGCCGTCATGGTATTGGAGAAGATGATCGCATTGGGGGTGAGAAAGGTTTTTGCGGTCGGCTGGTGCGGGTCTCTTCAGGGGCGAGTGAGCGTTGGGGACGTGGTCGTCCCCGACACCGCGGTCAGTGAAGAGGGGACGTCCGATCATTATCCCCTGGGAGGCGACGCTTTACGGGGACCTTCCAATGAGCTTCGCGATCCGCTCATTGCGGACCTGTCGGCGAGGGGGGTCAAGGTACACGAGGGGTCTGTCTGGACTACCGACGCCCCTTATCGTGAAACTCGTCGGAAGGTGTTGCAGTACCAGAATTCCGGTGTCCTGGCCGTGGACATGGAGACGTCGGCTCTGCTCACCGTGGCTGCTTTCAGGCAGATTCGGCTGGCTGTGGTTCTGACCGTTTCCGATGAGCTGCATTCGATGCACTGGGTGCACGGGTACAGAGAGCCGAGGTTCCTGGAGACCAGGGAGAAAGTGGTGGACGCCGTGCTTTCGGTGATCGCCCGCATTATGAAAGAAGAGTGACCCGATTGCGTGACGGCCGTACCTGTCTTCAAGCATTTCCAACCCTCCCAGAAGCGGGTCGGTGCGTGCCGGAGCGGGCGGAGACCGGCGGTAATATGGTGCCGGTGTGCCTGTCGTGTTATCATGTTCTCTCCACGACTTCCTTGCCGAAGGGATAGGGACGATGCAGGACCGGGAGAAAGCACATGCCAGGATTGAGGCCTTGAGGGAGGAAATCCGGCATCACAACTATCTCTATTATGTCCTCGACCGTCCGGAAATCAGCGATGAGGCCTACGACGGGCTGTTTCGCGAACTGGTCCGTTTGGAAGAATCCTACCCGGCGCTCATCACGCCCGATTCGCCGACACAGAGGGTGGGGGCGGCCCCGGCCGAGAAATTCCTGCCCTTTCCCCATACGATACCCATGTTGAGTCTCGAGAACGCGATGTCGGAGGCGGAAGTCTTCGAGTTCGCCCGTCGGGTGCGGAAGCTCCTGGGAGACCGGGGCGACGTCGACTTCATGGCGGAACCGAAGATGGACGGCCTTGCGGTTGAACTGGTCTATGAAAACGGAGAGCTGACCGGTGCCGGCACCCGGGGGGACGGGTATGTGGGAGAGGACGTGACACGCAATGCGAAGACCATAAGAGCGATTCCCCTGAAGCTCTACGCGGGTGCGGGGGGGGCTTCCCCGCCGGCTCGGATTGCCGTCCGGGGCGAAGTCTACATGGACAGGAAGGACTTTGCCGCCCTCAACAGGAGCCGCGAACAAGCCGGTGAGCCGCTTTTCGCAAATCCACGCAATGCCGCGGCGGGATCGTTGCGTCAGCTCGATCCCTCGGTCACTGCGGCGCGTTCGCTGAAGGCTTTCTTCTACGGTGTGGGAGAAGTGTCGGGTTACCGCTTCAAGACCCAGGCACAGACCCTGGAGCAGCTCCGTCGCTGGGGTCTTCCCGTCAATCCTCTGTCCAGGGTCTGCCCGTCCATCGAGGATGCCGTGAGCTTCTACAATGAGATTGCGGCAGGACGGGACGCTCTGCCTTTTGAAATCGACGGCGTGGTCGTAAAGGTGAATTCCATCGAGTGGCAGGAAATGCTTGGTGAGAAATCCAGAAGCCCCCGATGGGCCATTGCGTACAAGTTTTCGCCCCACCAGGCGCGGACTCGAGTCCTTGGCATCAAGGTGCAGGTGGGTCGGACCGGAGTACTGACCCCGGTGGCGGAATTGGAGCCCGTGACGGTGGGCGGCGTCACCGTCAAAAGGGCGACTCTGCACAATCAGGATGAAGTGGAACGCAAGGACATTCGTGTGCGCGACCAGGTGATGGTGCGCCGCGCGGGGGACGTGATTCCGGAGGTCGTCGAGGTCATCAGGGAAGCCAGGACGGGTGGTGAGGAGGTTTTTCAGATGCCCGGGCAGTGCCCTTCCTGCGGGTCGGAGGTCGTACGCCTGCCGGAGGAAGCGGTCCATCGCTGTCTGAATCGCAACTGTCCGGCTCAAATCAAGGCGTCCCTGCGTCATTTTGCGAGCCGGGACGCAATGAATATCGAAGGACTGGGCAAGAACATCGTTTCGATGCTCGTGGACCGGGGCATCGTTGAATCGGTGTCGGACCTGTACCGGCTGCGCGTGGAGACACTGGAGCAGCTCCCGGGGTTTGCCGGAAAGTCGTCCCGCAACCTGGTCGAATCGATCGAGAGAAGCAAGAAGACCAACCTGGCGGATTTCCTCTACGCGCTCGGCATTTATCACGTGGGGAGCCACGTCGCCCGGTTGCTGGCGGAGCGATTCGGGACGCTCGACGGCGTATCCCGGGCTTCCGTGGAGGAGTTGATGAGCGTCAACGGCGTCGGAGAGGTGGTGGCCAGGAGCGTGGTCCATTATTTCTCGCTTCCCGCCAATCGGACGCTGGTCGAAAGCCTGCTGAGCGCGGGATTCGAGGTGGCGGCCACCGAGCCTGAAGCCGGGCCGGTGGATGCATTCTGGAACGGGAAGACGGTTGTTTTCACCGGCGCACTCAGCTCGATGACCCGATCGAATGCGGCGGCCCTGGCGACATCGAAGGGGGCCAGGGTGTCCGACAGTGTGAGCAGGAAGACGGACATCGTCGTGGCCGGTGCCGATCCGGGATCGAAGGTCGAAAAGGCAAGACAGTTAGGGATTACGATCCTGGATGAAAGGGAATTTCTCAAGCGACTCGGGATGTAATCCTCACAAGTTCCCTGGAGGGGAGAAGGGAATTATGGATAAACGACGTGCCCACGTGTGGATATCGGGGCGGGTGCATGGTGTGGCCTTCCGTGCCTACACGCAGGAGGCGGCCTACCATCTGGGCATCGGCGGATGGGTCAGAAACCTTCCGGACGGCAGGGTCGAAGCCGTGTTCGAGGGAGATGCCGACAAGGTCGCACGGATGGTCGAATGGTGCCGGAAAGGCAGTCCGATGAGTCGCGTGACCGAAGTGGAAGTGAGAGAGGAAGATTTCCGGGGAGAATTTGTCCGATTCGAAATTACCTTTGGAAGATGGGGGGCCTGAACGTGAAAGAATATTGGGACCACCTGGTGAAGTTCTTTGTGGCGTGGGATTTCCCGACTATTTTGAACGCTGTCCGCCAACTCGATCCCAAGGCCGTGATAAGGAATCCCTATGTGTGGTTGGTGGGGCTTCCGATCCTGGGGCTCCTGGTCTGGAAGAGACGCTTCCGCATTCTGCTGGCACTCGGGTCGTTTGTGGCTTTCCTGTTCCTGGCACAGGCGACGATTTCCCCTCCGGGAGAAACCATGCCGCTCAGGGACATCCTCACGTTCGTGGGAGGAACTCTGGGTTTGTTGGTGGTGAACCTGTATTTTCTATTCGTGAGCGAATAGGTTGAGAAACCGGCATTTCGAAGGCTGAAGAGCTGGTGGAAACGCCACCGCCGCCCGAGGTCCCGTCGAACCTCGGGCGGCATGGTGTTTCATTGGACGCCGCGTCCTCGCAAGGTGTTTTTACGACTCGTTTTCGGAGCCGTTTACACGCTCCTTGAGCTCCTTGCCCACCTTGAAGAACGGCAGCTTCTTGGAATTCACTTCTATGAGCTCGCCGGTTTTGGGGTTCCTGCCCTTATAGCCTTCGTAGTTCTTGACCTTAAAGCTTCCAAAGCCGCGGATTTCCAGGCGATCCGACCGAATGAGAGCATTTTCCATGCTCTGGAATGCAACGTTGACGGCCGTCTCGGCAGCTTTCAAGGTGATTCCTTCGGCCTTGGCCAACGTTTCGATGAGTTCGCTCTTAGTCATGTTCCAAACTCCTTGAGGATTGGTGTATTCGACGATCTCAATCAATTCTTTCAATGTTTCCCAGGTATGGGCGCAATGCAGGAGGGATCGATACACTGCCGTCGGCTTGCTGACCGTTTTCGAGAATCGCGACCAGTGTTCTTCCCACCGCCAACCCGGATCCGTTCAGAGTGTGAACGAACTCGGTCTTGCTCTGTCCTTTGCGCCGAAAGCGAATGTTCGCGCGTCGTGCTTGAAAGTCCTCGAAATTGCTGCAGGATGAAATCTCCCTGTACGTGTTCTGTCCGGGCAGCCAGACTTCGATGTCATAGGTCTTGGCGGAAGAGAAACCCATGTCGCCCGTGCAGAGCGTAACCACCCGGTAGTGAAGCCCCAATTCCTGCAGGATCCGCTCCGCGTCGAGAAGCAGTTTCTCGAGCTCCTCGTATGAAGACTCGGGTTTGACCAGCTTCACCAGCTCGACTTTGTTGAACTGATGCTGCCTGATCAGTCCGCGAGTGTCCTTGCCGTAGGAGCCCGCCTCCGATCGGAAACACGGAGTGAACGCCGTATAGAGCTTCGGCAGTTCCGACTCTTCAAGCGTTTCGTTCATGTGAATGTTGGTCACCGGAACTTCCGCCGTGGGCACGAGGTAGAAGTCCCTGTCCTCCAGTTTGAACAGATCTTCCTTGAACTTCGGAAGCTGCCCGGTACCGAGCAGGCTGGTGCTGTTTACGATGAACGGCGGCAGCACCTCGGTGTATCCGTGCCGCCTGGTGTGGATATCCAGCATGAACGCGATCAGGGCGCGCTCCAGCGCGGCGCCCATTTTCCAGTAGAGGGCGAACCGGGCCCCGGCGATCTTTGCCGCACGTTCGAAATCGAGGATCCCCAGCGCTTCGCCTATCTCCCAGTGGGGTTTCGGCTCGAAATCCAGCTCCGGTTTGCTCCCCCAGGTTTTCGCCACCGGATTGTCCTTCTCGTCCGCGCCGACGGGAACCGATTCGTGAGGCATGTTCGGAATCAGCAGGAGAAAATCCCGGAAATGCTCCTCGATGACCGTGAGTTCCTGGTCCAGTGTTTTGACCCGCCGGGAGACCTCCTTCATTTCCTCGATCAGAAGGGATGAATCCTTCTTTTCCCTTTTCAGGTTCGAGATCTCTTCGGAGGCTTTGTTCCGGCGAAACTTGAGTTCTTCCACCTCGCGCAGAATACGCCGCCTTTGGGTATCCAGCTCGATCAGGGGGGCAAGGCTCATATCCATCCGGCGATTCCGCAACATCATGTCGATCTTGTCGACGTTGTCGCGGACAAATCGTAGGTCAAGCATGCAACCGTATCCTTCAGGGGCGAGGGTCTCGTTTCCTTACAGTTATCAAGAGGTTGAAATTAGAGTCTCTTTACCTTGAAAAAGTGCGTTTGTCAATTCCTTTGGGCAGTTCAATAAGTTGGCGAAGCAAAGAGAGCCAAACTCCTTTGTTTCCCGTTTCGGGAAACGAGAAAGTCAGGCTGGGGTTGGATCAATCGTACTTCGAGCTGACCACCTCAACGCTGTAGTCTCCAAGGGTTGCCAACTCGGGAAGGTTATGGAAGACCAGTATGAATGGCACTCGATTGGATGCGGGAATCCGGACGTTTTTCAGGTTCTTGCCTTCCCGGTTCATCATTCTGTTCTGTATTTCCGTGAGCCCGAGGCGGGCGATTTCCTCACGGCTCATGATGTTCCCCGAATAGCACCGCTGCTTTTGGACAACCTGGTTGTCGGTGGTGTAGAGTTTGCCCTCCAGCAGAACAAAGCTGACCGGCTTCTTCGATTCGTTGGTCACCTCTCCTTCCACCACAAAGACCTGCCCCGCATGGGCATTCTGAAGAAAGTACGCCTGCAGCGTATCCGATATGGTCACGTTGGGCTGTTCCGCTTCCTTGGAGACGCGCCCGCTTCCGGGGCCGGGGGGAACCTGTTGGTCGGTGAGCCAGTAGACTCCACCCCCCAGGATCAACGCGATTACGAACCAGCCGACCAGCCGACGGAGCCGGAATCGTCTCACCGGGAGCGGAGGAGGGGCCGGCAGAGGCCGTTCCTCTAAGGGGAAGTCCTCCTCGCTTTCACCATCCGTGAGCTGGGAAGGAATGAGATCCTCATCCTCGGGCCGCTCGACTGTGAAGGTATGGCCGCAGCGCGAACATCTGACCTTGGTCCTGGTTCCCTTCAGTTTTGTCGGATCCAGACGAAACTTCGTGCTGCAAGACTCACACACAACAATCATGCAGGTTCTCCCTTTCGCATTGTCGGTCAATCATTCGTAAATTCCAATGCATGCAGCCGGGACTTCCGCCCCCATTGCCGCCTATTCGAAACACACCTCGAAAATGCCGGGGAGGTTACGGTGCTTCTCCGAGAAATCCAGGCCATAACCGACGAGAAAGCCCTTTTCGACGGAAATCCCCACGTAGTCCAATGGGACTTCAACCTCTCGCCGTTCACGCTTGTCGATCAATGCGCATACCCTCACCGACTCCGGCCGGTGTTCGCGAAGATGTTCCAGAAACCACTTCAGAGTGACGCCCGTGTCGATGATGTCTTCCACCACCAGGACGTGATGTCCCTGGACCGGCAGTTCGATACGCTTGGTGATTTGCACCCGCCCGCTCGACTCGGCTTTGTCTCCGTAACTTGCGAGCCGCACGAAATCCAGCTCCACGGGAAGGGATAACCTTCGTACCAGGTCGGCCATGAAGATGAAAGACCCTTTGAGGATGCCGATGACCAGCAGGCTCCGTCCCTCATAGTCCCGATTGATGCGATCGGCCAGTTCGCTCACGAGCTTCATCACCCCGTCGGGATCGATGCGTTCGACCAGTCGGTAATTCTCCAACCTTCCCCCCTGCTCATCTCCCGTTGAAGTATCAGACCGAACATTCGAGACATAATAGCGAAAAGGAAACGAAAGATCAATGCAGTTTAGCGTTAACTGCTCAGTATCAATAATGGTTTTGCCAACAACCGAAGATCTCCGGACGACATGCGGTCCGGGTGCGCCCGGCGGGATACCGCGATGCGCGGTCCCAGTGCCCTTTTCCTTGATTTTGAAGCGCCAAGCGAATATAAACACTTGGATCGCTCACCTTAAAAACACAAGGAGCAGGTATGAGGAAGAAAGTGGAAGAGGCGCTGGCCAAGATAAGACCGATGCTCGAGCGCGATGGCGGAAGCGTGGAGCTGGTGGACGTTCAGGGAACCGTTGTCAAAGTGCGCCTGACGGGAGCCTGCCACGGCTGCCCCATGAGCCAGATGACCTTGAAGGCCGGCATTGAGCGGGTGGTCAAGGAGAATGTTCCCGAGGTCACGGAAGTACAGTCCGTCTGATACTGCGGGGACGGCGGGCGTCGTGGCCGGTCCGGTGGAGCGCCGGGCTTTCATTTGTGATAGGGTTCGCCCCTGATGATGGTGAACGCCCGGTAAAGCTGTTCGGCCACGATGAGGCGAGCCAGGTCGTGAGGAAAGGTCATTTCAGACAAGGACAAAACCAGGTTCGCCCTGTCTCTGAGTTCCCGGGAAATCCCCAGGGGCCCGCCGATGATCATCCAAACCGCCCCGGTGCTCCCATTGCTCAATCGCTCGAGGACTCGTGCGAACTCCAGCGAGTCCAGGTGCTTTCCAGTCCTGTCCCACACAATCAGTTGAGCGCCCTTCCCGCCGATCAGCTTCAAGATACGTTCACATTCCTTTTCCAGGACGGCGGTTTCCATCCCCCGCGGAGGGATCTTCTCGGCCTTGACGTAGTGAATCCGGGTGGGCAGGTAGTGGTTGAGCCGGGACACGTAACGTTCGATGCCCGTTTCGACATCCGGAAAGACCGTTTTCCCGACAAACACGAGGTGGATCTGCATGATGCTCCGGTCTTCCTGTGCCGCAAGGCTCAGGGGGTGTCCGGGCTGAACAGGGCGGTCAGGAGAAACTCCCGGTTTCCCTTGGGACCCAGAACAGGGGAGGGCGTGATGTCGATGGCGGTGAAGCCCGATTCGCGACAGAACTCCGCGAGGGACTCGCATACCCGGCGATGAAGCTCCGGATCCTTTACCACTCCCCCTTTGCCGACCTGAGACCGCCCGACCTCGAATTGAGGTTTGATCAAAGCGATCAATCGCGCGCCGCGGGCGAGAAACGGGATCACGGCGGGGATCACGAGCTTGAGCGAAATGAACGAGGTATCCATGGTCGCCACCTGTACCGCTTCCGGCACCAAGTCGCGGGGGAGGAACCGGATGTTATGCTTTTCGAGGACAACCACCCTCGGATCCTGCCTCAATTTCCAGGCCAGTTGCCCGTAACCGACATCGACTGCGTAAACCCTTCTTGCGCCGCGCTGCAGCAGGCAATCGACGAATCCCCCCGTGGAAGCTCCAACATCCATGGCCACCATGCCTTCCACGCCGATCCCGAACGTCGCGATGGCGTGCTCCAGCTTCAGCCCCCCACGGCTCACGTAGGGCATGTCCGCGCCCGTCAACTCGATTTTCGAGTCGACGGACACCTGCTGTCCGGTCTTCGTCACTTTGCGGCCGTCCACCAGCACCCTGGCCGCAAGGATCAGCGCCTGCGCCCGTTCCCGGCTCGCGGTCAGACCCCTATCGACGAGCAACTTGTCCAATCGCGTGCAGGATTTGGCCATCGCGCGTGTTCAGCAGGTTCAATGCGGCGTTTTCGATACCGTCCGCATCGATTCCATAAAGGTTCCGAAGCGTGCTCTGCGGGCCATGGACCACGAACGTGTCGGGAATGCCCAGGCGCACGAAAGACTTCGGGAAGAATGAAATCTCGTACAACATCTCCAGAACGGCGCTGCCGAACCCTCCCTGGAGCATGTTTTCTTCGATGGTCACGATCTTCCCGATCTTCCTGGCCCAATCGAAAATAAGGTCCTGGTCCAGGGGTTTGACGAACCGCGCGTTGATCACGGCCGCGCTGATTCCCTGCCGCTCCAGTCGCTGCGCCGCTTCCATGGCGGGGTATACGGTCGTACCGATCCCGATCAGCAGAATATCCTCTCCCTCGCGAAGAAGCTCTCCCTTGCCGATGGGCAGGGCTTCGGGGTTATTGTCCATCGCGACGCCGTAGCCGTTCCCGCGGGGATATCGGACGGCTGCCGGTCCATGGTGATCGAGAGCCGTCTTCAACATGTGCTGAAGCTCATTCTCATCCTTGGGGGCCATGAGGATCATGTTGGGAATGATCCTCAGGAAAGACAGATCGAAAACCCCGTGGTGAGTCGGTCCGTCCTCGCCCACAAGGCCTCCGCGGTCCATTGCGAAGACCACGGGAAGGTTCTGAAGGCAGACGTCGTGAACGATTTGATCGAAGGCGCGCTGAAGGAAAGTGGAATAGACGGCGACCACCGGTTTGAAGCCTTCCGCGGCCATGCCGGCGGCAAACGTCACAGCATGCTGCTCCGCGATCCCCACGTCGAAGAATCGATCGGGGAACCGTTCCGAATAGCATTCAAGGCCCGTTCCCTGGAGCATCGCGGCGGTGATGGCGACCACCTTGAAATCGTCGTAGGCAAGACGGGAGATCGTATCGCCGAACACCTTCGTGTAGGACGGCGGGCTTTTCTCCGATTTCAGGCTCTTGCCCGTGGCGATGTCGAAAGCGCCCACGCCGTGGAAACTGGTCGGGTCGATCTCCGCCGGAGGATAACCCCGGCCCTTCTCGGTCATGACATGGATCAGCACCGGCCCCTCGATTTCGCGTGCCGTCCGGAGTGTCTCGATCAGCCGGTCCAGGCGATGCCCTTTGATGGGGCCGATGTAATGAAAGTCAAGCGCCTGGAACAGCATGCCCGGGGTGAAGAAAGTGACGAGCGAATCCATGCTGCGCTTGACGATTTGGATGATGTTGGTGCCAAGGCCGGGAATTGTCCTGACGAATCGCTCCATCTCCTTCTTGAGGTTCATGAGGCTCTTGGTCGAGAGCTTCCTGCTCAGGAAAGCGGAAAGCGCTCCCACGTTCGGGGAGATGGACATCTCGTTATCGTTCAGGACGACGATCAGGTTCTTGGCCAGGTCGCCGGCATGATTGAGGGCCTCGAACGCCATTCCCCCGGTCATGCTCCCGTCTCCGATCACGGCGATGGCCCGGCACGGGCTGTCGTTCAACGAGTGAGCGGCGGTCATCCCGAGCGCCGCCGAAATCGAGGTGCCGGAATGTCCCGTGCCGAAGGCGTCGTACTTGCTTTCGGACCGCTTGGGAAAGCCGCTGATGCCGCCATACTGGCGAAGCGTGTGGAATTGAGCGCGCCGCCCGGTGAGCAGCTTGTGCGTATAGGCCTGATGGCCGACGTCCCAGATGATGCGGTCGCAGGCGGAGTCGAACACGTAATGCAGGGCAATACTGAGCTCAACGACCCCGAGATTGGGAGCGAGGTGACCGCCGTTCCTGGAAACGGTTTGGATCAGAGTCTCGCGAATTTCCTGGGCGAGTTGCTGTAGCTGAGCGGGTGTGAGCTGCCTCAGCTGACTCGGCCTGTCAATCTGAGAAAGCAAAGTGCTCGATTGAAGTTCTGTCAAGGTTCTACCTTTCCGTGACGGGAGCTTCCGGGCTGAACCGGATCGGACTCCGGACGCACGTCATGCCGGCAGCCGGCCGTCACTTGTTGCCCATCATTCTGCTCAGGCCTTGCGCACCAACAAATAACGCGCAACGGCCCTCAAGGGTTCCGCTCTGTCGTCGAAGGCGGCAAGCGCCTGCAAAGCCGCATCGACATGTTCACGGGCGGCCTCCCGGGAACGGGTCATCCCCAACAGGGCGGGATAGGTCTTTTTATTCTTCGCGGCATCGGAACCGGGCTTTTTCCCCATTTCCCGGGCGTCCCCCTCCACGTCGAGGAGGTCGTCGGTGATTTGGAAAGCAAGACCCAGGTGGTGGCCGTAACGTTTCAGGCTCGAGACCTGTGCATCGGAACCGCCGCCCAGGAGTGCCCCCACCTCCAGGGAAGCGGAGAGCAACGCTCCTGTCTTGTGAATGTGCATGTATTCAACGGTGGCAAGATCGACGGTGCGGTTTTCGCATTCGAGATCGATGACCTGTCCGCCGATCATTCCCCGGTAACCCGATGCCCTCACCAGGGTGGCGACCACCGCGAGGATCTTTCGGGGAGGAATATCCCCGTCCATTTTGGACACGAAATCGAAGGCTTCCGTCAGGAGCGCGTCTCCGGCCAGAACGGCGATCGCTTCGCCGAAAACCTTGTGGTTCGTCGGCTTGCCCCTCCTGAAATCGTCGTTGTCCATCGCCGGCAGATCGTCATGAATGAGAGAGTAGGTGTGGATCATCTCGAGCGCGCAAGCTGCGGGCATGGCCGCTTCCCAGCTTCCTCCCGCCACCTCGGCCGCCGCCAGGCAAAGAATCGGCCTCAGCCTTTTCCCCCCCGCGAACAGGCTGTATCGTGCCGCCTCCAGCACGCTTTTCTCGAGCCCGGAAGGGACCGGGAAACAGCTCTCGAGAGCATCCTCAACGAGTTGCTTTCGTTCCGCCAGATAAAGCTTCAGATCGAAACCCACCATCAGCCCCTATGCATCGATTGTGACAAATCGATTTTCCAGTCTATCACGCATTCTTAACCATTTCCACCCATTAAATGTGTAAAGCCGCCCGTGGCCGGATGCTTCCGTACCTGTTGATCCGAAACGCGCAAAACCCGTCCCGGGCCACCCCGCCATCGAACGCGGCCCCCGCTTCGGGCCGGGGGCTCGCAACGAGGCATGAAATACCGTCTCCCCCGGGGGTCAACCTCCCGGAGGTTCTCCGGAGGCGGGCTCAAACGGCGAGGTCGTCCAGTCTCCCTCTTGTTCCTTGAGCAGTATCCGGACTTTCCGTTCCGCTTCCTCGAGTTTCCCGTGGCAAACCCGCGCGAGGCGAATGCCCTCGGAGAAGGCTTCCATCGCCTCCTCCAGGGGCATGTCCCCCCGTTCCAGTTTTTCGACAATGTCCTGCAGTTTCTTTAGCGCCTCTTCGAATTGGTCGCTTTTCTTTTTCGCCACTTCCGATATCCTCGCACAGTGTTGGTTGTGATCCGCAAGAAGGGCAGTTCCGAACAGTTCAGTTCGACCCCGCACGGGCCAGCCGTCAGGGATCGCGCCGACCATCCCGCCGGCTGACCGCAGCGGCACCCGGCATTTCGTCGTTCCGCGCCTCGTTGACCGTACAGTCGAGGGACCCTCTGGACAATCTGACAAGCACTCGATCTCCCGCTTCGACATCCTCCGAGTGCACCACCACCTTCTTCGTCGGGAGACGATACGTGATCGAATACCCCCTGGAAAGAACGCTCAACGGGCTGAGGTTTTCCAGCCTCGCGGCGGTGGCCTCCAGACGAAGCCGGTTCTGGGCCAGCAGTCGTTTATGGACGAGCAGCAGTTCCTTGGTCCCCTGTTCCAATGCCGCGCGGTATCCATCGATGATCCTGGCCGGGTGGACGGCCTGCAGCTTTTCTTCGAGCCGGCCGTACAAAGCCCGGAGCTGCTCGATCCTTCGGGCCAGGCCCATTTCAAGTCTTTCCATCCGGTCGTCCAGGTACAGGCGCAGATCTTCCAGCCGCCTTACGGGATCGGGGAGCCTGTCCCGGACATAACCGAATTTCATTCGGGCGGTTTCGACGGTCCGGACCGCCATCCGGGTGAGCCGCTCGTCAACCTGCCGAAGGTCCCGGTGAATCCTGTCGAGTCGGGTGACCACCCATTCGGCCGCCGCTGTGGGGGTCGGCATGCGCGCGTCGGCCACAAGGTCGGAGATGGTGAAATCGATTTCGTGACCGACGGCCGAAACGGTGGGAAGCGAACAGGCCCAGAGAGCCCTGGCCACCACTTCCTCGTTGAACGCCCACAAATCCTCGATACTGCCGCCTCCTCGCCCCACGATCAGGAGATCCCATCGAAAACGATCGGCCAGTTGATCGGCGGTCGCTATGGCGGCGGCGATCTCCCGGGCCGCCCCCTGGCCCTGCACCAGCGCGGGCAGCAGAGTGACCGAAAGCGGATAGGGACTGCGCTGGAACACTTTCAGCATGTCGCGGACGGCCGCTCCGGTGGGTGACGTGACTATGGCGATGCGCTGCGGGCACAACGGCAGGGACGTCTTGCGGGTGGGATCGAACAGTCCCTCGGCGGCGAGTTTTTTCTTCAGCTGCTCGAATGCGAGCTGGAGCGCGCCGATTCCCTGCGGTTCCATGACTTCGACGATCAGTTGGTATTCGCCGCGCGGTTCGTAGACGCCGACCCTGGCCTGGCAAAGGACCTGCATGCCCGATTCCGGCTGGAAGCGCAGGTGCCGGTTGTGAGGGCGGAAGAAGACGGCTCGAATCTGGCTGTCCTCGTCCTTCAAGGTGAAGTAGAAATGCCCGGAAGCGGGGACCCTGAAATTGGAGATCTCTCCCCTGACCCAGACCAGGGGGAAACCGGTTTCCAGCAACGCCTTGATCTCGGCGTTGAGTCGCCCGACGGTGTAAATATTGCTGTCCTGTTCGAACGGGGCGTTGCGCATCTTTTTTGCCAGTTCAGGCACCGGGTCGTCGCCCGGGCGGGTCCTGCGACTCCGCCGGGGGCCGGGGCTCATTCAAACAGCTTCGGGTCCATTGCGTCACGGAGTCCGTCTCCCACCAGGTTGTAAGCGGTGATGCTCGAGAAAATGGCAAAGCCCGGAAATACCGTGAGCCACCACGCGAATTCGATATAATCCCGGCTCTGCGAAAGGATATCGCCCCAACTGGGAGTGGGCGGCGGAACCCCGAATCCAAGGAAACTCAGGCTGGATTCCGTAAGAATCGCCCCCGCGATTCCGAATACGGCGGAAACCAGCACCGGCGCCATGGCATTCGGGAGCATATGAAGGAAGATGATGCGGTTGTTGGACGCTCCCAATGCCTTCAAAGCCATGATGAAGTCGAGTTGCTTGAGTTTCAGGAACTCGGCACGCACGAACCGGGCGGCGCCGGTCCAACCCGTGATTCCGATCACCACCATGATGTTGTATATGCTCGGCGGCAGAAAAGCGATGATGGCGATGATGAGAAAAAAGGTGGGAATGGTCACCATGATCTCGATGAGCCTGCTGATCAGGATATCCCACCATCCGCCGAAGTAGCCGGCCAGAGCCCCGAGAAAGACTCCGATGACCACGGCGATTCCCACTGCGACGAAACCCACGGAGAGCGAAACACGAGCGCCGTGGATCATGCGACTCAACACGTCCCTGCCGCTGTCGTCGGTGCCGAACCAGTGTTGCCTGTTGGGAGACGCAAGAAAATCCAGGAGGTTGTACTCCGTGGGCGAATAAGGAACCGGAGGCCAGAGCGCAAAATTCCCGCTGCCCCCGGCGTTGTTCTGTAGAATGAAGGGGACTTCCTTCTTCAAGTCCCTCCACGTGGTCCCGTCGACCTGTTCCATTCCGGAGAACAGGGGCCAGTGACACTTTCCCTTGGAGCAGAACAGGATGGGCCGGTCGTTGGCGAGAAGCGGCGCAAAGATCGCCACCACGAACAGGACGATGGTGATCCACAAGCCAAGCATGGCAAGGCGCTTCTTCCGGAAGTGGTGCCAGACCATCTGCCGGTAGGTGCGGGAGACCTCCGCGTTGCCGTCCCTATTCGCGTCCAAGCGGATCATCCTCTCTGCCCGGATTGGATTTCCGGCTTCCCCCGGGGAAGACCCGAATGCTTCTCGTCGCTCTTGCGATCATTCCAGTTTGATCCTCGGATCCATGGCTGCATAGAGCAGGTCGGAAATGAGCAGCCCGATGAGCGTGAGCATGGCCGAGACCGTTGTGATCGCCATGATCACGGGGTAATCTCTTCCCAGCACGGCTTCGAACCCGAGTTGGCCCATCCCGGGGATCGAAAAGATACTCTCGATGATGACGCTCCCGCCGAACATTGACGGCAGCAGGAAGGCCAGCAGGGTGATAATCGGCAGCAACGCGTTGCGGAAGGCGTGTCTGAAGATCACCACCCGTTCGCTGAGCCCCTTGGCCCTGGCCGTGCGCACATAATCTTCCCGGATCACTTCCAGCATGTTGGCCCGGGTCAGCCGTGACAGGTATGCAAGCCCGCCGTAGGTGAGGCACGTCACCGGCAGCACAAGGTGCCAGACTCGGTCCAGGAGCCATTGCAGGGGGGACAGGGCTTCAGCCCCGATGGAGGAGATGTTGTACGCCGGGAAGATGTCCCAGAAATCCCCCCCGCCCAGGAACATGATCAACAGCACGGCCACCCAGAAGCTGGGGAGTGAATAGAGAAAAAAGAAAAACAACGTCAACGCGTGATCCCAGAACGAACCCGGACGCACGGCCGAGTAGACCCCGAAAGGAATGGCGATCAGGTAAACGAGAAAAATGGAGATCAGGTTCAACTGTATGGTGACGGGCAAACGTTCCGCGATCTTTTCCCAGACGTTGCGGTGGTCCTTGTAAGAGGTGCCGAAGTCCAGGGTGAACACCCGCTTCACCCAGAGCAGGTACTGCTCATGGAGCGGCTTGTCCAGACCGTAAAGCTTCTTGGTCTGCTCGATCACCTCGGGGGAGATCCCGCGATCTCCCAGTTGGCCCTGTCCCGACATCTGGAGCTTCAATGTCGCGGGATTCCCGGGGGCAAGCTGTATGATCAGAAACGTGATGAAAGTGATACCCAGAAGAGTCGGTATGATCTGGAGCAGTCTTTTGAAAATGTAACCCTTCATTCGGTATCTTTCTCTTCCCAGCCCGGTTTTCCGTGCCGGAAGTCCTCACCCGGGCTCCCGAACGCCTGCGCGCTGAAACGCTCCGGTTGTGCTCCCGCCCATCCGCCAGGTCCTCGGCGGTTCCCGCAAGAGTGCGGTTTTGCATTCTAACGCCTGCGCCTCCGTCCGCGCAACCGTTTCAGGGAGATGTTTTCCCCCAGGGCTTTTCGGGCAGCGGGACCCATGAGGACCTGCCCAGGTCTCTCAGTCTGGCGGTCCCGCCTTCGTCATACCAGCTTTCCAGCAGGCGGTATGCGATGGAGATCGGGGGCGGAAGGAGGAGTTTGCCCCGCTCGACGTCGCTTCGGAGCTCCGTGCGCGAATACCAGCGGGCGTCCTCGAGCTCTCCGTCGCCCAGGCGGATCGGGCCGCGTTCGGCCCTCGCCGTAAAGCCGAGCATGATCGAGCACGGGAACGGCCATGGCTGCGAGGAATGATAGTGTATCGTGCAGACCCGCACCCCGGTTTCTTCGAACACCTCGCGGACGACGGCATCCTCGAGGGCTTCGCCCGGTTCCACAAACCCCGCAATGACCGAATACCTGCGTTCGGGCCATGATGGCTGCCTGCCGAGAAGACAGGAATCCGCGGAAGCCACCAGAACGATGACGGCGGGGTCCGTTCGCGGGAAAATGTGCCGGCCGCAATCCGTGCTGGTGCACAATCGGACGTGGCCTCCGGAGGATGAAACGGTGGGGGAGCCGCAATCCCCGCAGAAGCGGTGGCGTTGATGCCAGTACGTAATGGCCCGTGCATAGGCCAGGAGGCCGCTTTCTTCCGGCTCCAGCAGGGGGCTCATCGCCCGGAGGTCCCTGAATTCCCCCCGCGCCTCCATTCCCTCGGGCGGGCCGGGTGCCCCCGGGTCCGTCAGGTCCAGCGCGAAATAAGCTTTTCCCTTGTCCAGGCCAAGAAAAACGGCCCCTTCGACGCTCAGGCCCAGGTTCGAGATGTCCCGGCCGCGGAGAAGGACAGGGTGGGGGGTGTCGCCGCCGTCGAACAACTGCCTGCCCTGCCAAACGGGAACGAACAGCGTCGATGCGTCCAGAAGCCGGTTCCGGATCCACGCTTCATCACCCCTCCGGTTGTGAACCCGGTCGATGAACTTCGCGGAAAGCCCGTTCAGCATGGAGCGTTGGTAACTGTCACGAGTGTCGTTCATTGCCGAATCTCGATTCGTCCGCAAGGCGCGCTCGAAGTCGTAACCATCGGGGCTGCAGGCTGCACGCGAGTTCCGCCCGCCGGTTCATGTTCCGTGAAGTCCCCGGAGCTATTCCGGTTTCCTGACGATCGGGTACTTCTGAAGCGCCTTGGGCACCCACCATTCCCTGCGTTCAAGCCCCATGGGATAGACTGTCACGTTTTCGAAGCGCCGGGCCACGGCTGCAAGGGTCTCGGTCGTGAACAGGAACGTGTACGGCTGTTCCTCGTGGAGAATCTCGCCGAACCGATGATAGAGTCGGTAGCGTTTCTCGGGGTCGAACTCCTGGCGGGCCGCTTCGATGATCCGGTCTGCCTCTTCATTTCTGAATCCGACGAAATTCGATCCCTTTTCCGCCATGGAAGAGTGCCAGATCTGGTAGGGGTCCGACTCCCAGCCCAGGCTCCACCCAAGCGTACAGGCATCGAAGTTGCGACTGTCGATCTTCTGGATGAATACCGCCCATTCGAGCTTTCGAATCTCCATCCGGATTCCGACCTGTTTCAGGTTCTCCTGGAACATGGTGGCGATCTGCTCGCCGATCTTGGAACCCGCTGAAAGGATGAACTCGAATTGAAACGGCGTCCCATCCTTTTCCAAAGGCCCGTTGCCGTCGCGCCGCTTCCATCCGGCCTGCTCGAGCAGCGCCAGCGCGGCCGCGGGATCATACGGCCAGGGCTTGATGTTCCTGTTGTACTCCGGGCTGTTGACGTAAAACGTGCCCGACACCACGGTGCCCAATCCGAAAAGGACTCTCCTCAGGATCGTCTCCCGGTCGATCAGCATGGTCATGGCCACCCGCACCCTGCGATCGGCGAACAGGGGCCGTTTCATGTTCCAGCCGACATAGTTGTACCTCGGCGTATAGTATTTGAGCTTCCGAAACATTTCCTGGAAGCGTTCGCTCTGAGTCTGTTTGACCCACTGGATGGGCAGCAGGGTGGATGCGTCCAGGCCCCCCTGTTTCAACACGTGCAGAGCCACAGTCGGATCCGGGATTATTTTGAAGACGAGTCTTTCAAGGTGGGGTTTCACCCCCCAGTAAGTCTCGTTGCGCATCAGCACGATTTCCTCCCCGGTTCGCCAGTGCAGGAGCCGGTACGGGCCCGTGCCGACCGGATTGCGGGCGATGGGGTGCTTGTTGAAATCCTCTCCCGGCTTGAAAAGATGGGCCGGAACGATCGGAATACCGCCGCAGAATTGGAGTGCCAGGAAATACGGGATGCGATAGTGGAACCGCACGGTATGGTCGTCCAGGACTTCCAGGCGCTCAATGTCCTGATAATAGTTTCTGAGATGGGCCGCGTCCACGGCAGGATCGCGGATGCGGTCGAAGGAATGGCGGATGTCCCTTGCGGTGAACGGTTGACCGTCCGCCCAGGCGATATTTTTCCTCAGATGAAACGTGTAGGTGAGGTGGTCTTCGGCGACTTGCCAACTCTCGGCCAGCAGCGGTTCGAGCTTCATTGTCGCGGGGTTTCGACGTATCAGGGTTTCATAGATGTACTCCTGAATCGTCGATGCGGACAAGTCCGTAGACGTGATCGGGTTGAGGGTCGGCGGCTCGCCGCCGAGGTTGCCGATCACCCAGTCGCCGTCGACCGGGACCGGATCGGCCGCTGCCGCGACATCTCCGGAAACGGCCGGCCAGGCGAAAAGGAGCAGCAGACATAAAATGATCGCCATCCGACCCGCGATCGTCCTGCCGTCACGCAATGCGTGGGTTTCCCTTCGTTTCGATTTCTTCACGTCAACCTCGGAACAAGTGCCGCGGTGCCGGGCCCGCCCTTCCAACGCCGAGAAAACAATCCGAGCGGCACCGCCATGGACAGCATGCTATATAACGCATCTTTGGAGCGGGAGTAAATCAGGGAAATGCGGCGCCTCGGGCAAGAGAGACCTTAGAGGGTTGTCGGAGCGAGGGCTTCTCGAAAAATGAGTTCTCTTTTTCCGCCGTTATTCACACCCGGTTCCACCCTGGGGGGTGCGACAGGCCGATGCGGCGGCCCGGAAGGGGATGCCCCGTGGAATACGGTGGACCATCGCAATCCGATTGCCGCCGGGTCGCATGGGCAGCGCGATACCCTCCCCCGGGGGCGCCGCCCGGGGGAGGCCCTGCTGTGCGCAAGGGCTTCAGCGCCGTTCGCTCGAAGCGCAAAACCCCCGGCACACGGCGCCGCCATCCACTGTCGGCGTAAAACGAAAATGCACGGTATCCGCCGGACCGCGACAGCAGGAGTCCCATGCCGCGGCCCGCGGAAACAAAAAACCCCTCTCTTCCGTGGAATGAGCGGGGCTCTTCGTGCCAAAATAGGACGATCGCTCTATCAGAGGCTCTGCACGTCAATATTGCGGATAAAGGCTTTGATGTCGCTCATCCAGGACTCTATCCACTCAGCGCGCGCGCCGGCGTCGGGCTCAGGGGTCTCTTTCACGGCCGGGGCACCTGCCTGGACATTGTTGACCCCGGGAGCCTCCATTCCCTGTTCCGTCTCCATTCGACCGGGAGGAAGCTCTCCACCCCTGTAGAAATCCAGCAATTCCATTTTTTGCTTTTCGTATCCGTTCATAGTGTCCTCCTTCATACCCTCTTCTTCCAGTACGTCAGAAGATAATCACACCCGAATTTCGTGTAAAGGTTAGAAATTATTTTCCTTCAGGACAGGAAACACACACCGGGAGCAAAGGCGGAAGAAAGAATCGGAGGATGCGGCAAGGACGAGACACCGGGGATTTGCCTGAGGAACAAGCCCGCGGCAGCGATTACATGATCCTGGTCACGGAACCGTTCGCAAAAGTGATCTTCAACAGAACGGCCCGGCCATTGATGCCGGCAACGGCGCACCACAACCCCAGAGCGAACTTCTGTCCATCGGTGACCGGTATGTGTCGGGCAAGAGCGCAAAGACTGTATTCCCAGACGCCCTCCGCCCAGCCGTTCGCGACGATGTCCCTGGCATGAGACGGAGGTCCGAGCAGTTGCTGAACCTCATCCTGCGACATGCCGACGGCAACCCGGCTGATTCTGCTTTCGATGATGTTCATTGGGTTCTGCGGTTTCAGTTTCGTGCACATGCGGCCCATCCGAAAAGGAGGCGTACCTTAACAAAAACAATGTCAAATCGTTGCATCATCGGTTCTCCATTGGCGTCCTGCTCGCGACGCGGTCCATTCATCTCCTCCGCGATGGGACGGCCCCCGTGAGTCCGCCCCCTTGCCGGACGTTGGCCCGGCACGGAACGCTGCTTTCAGAACCACACCCGAGGCGGGACCTGCAATCGATGGAAAACTCCGCCACGGGAATCCTCCTTCCCGGGCGCGTCTCGCTCCGGGAAGGAAGGCAACGCTACGGTCCATTTTCCCAGGGATTCGGCTTGAAATGATCGCATAATCAATATTGATAACGAGATTGTCGTGAATGTCAGCGATACGGATGCACCCTATCACGCCAGTAACAGGCATCGATTTCTTGCATGGCGCAATTCCATTTCGATATATCAGGCTGATAACCGAAGCTTTTTCACCGCCATCGTTTGGAATCCATTCAGTAACATTGAATTTGATTTGATTGTCAATCACGATTTTTCCCAATTTCATCGATAATACTCAGGAAAAATATCACCATAAGTGATGTACAGCATGTCATAAACACTATTCCAATAATAGATGTAAAAAAGTTTTTTTCAAATTAAAAATACAACGCAATTGATTTTTCTTGAATATCAAGAACTAAAAGAGACCATTTTTCAATCGGCCATGGGTAGGTGCCGGTTGCGTGCAGCGCGGTTGGCATTTTCGGTGTCAAGGATTTGAAGCAGGCTTGCCATGCAGCAATTTGCGGGAGTGGCTCGGAGTGTCGACATTTTTGCGGACGGCCTCCGCGTAACGGTTTCCCTCGTCCTCGAAACACCACGACATGACGATGGAATTGTCGATCACAAACCGCGCGGGCATCAGCGCCTTCCTTCCTCGATCATGTCGCGGATGGAAAGCCCGTCGAGGCGGTGCCCGCTTCGAAACCGTTTCAATTGATCGATGATCTCGCGCACGGGCATCTTTTTCGAGGAATCCGCGGGTTGCAGGATCGCCACAGGTATGCCGTGTTTGGTAATCGTTATCTTCTCACCCTTGGCGACACGCTTCAGGAGTTGAGTGAGGTGTGTTTTCGCCTCGTAGGCTCCAACGGTTTCCATATAGCACCTCCATATAAATCAGTCTGAAACCGGTCTAATTCATGCCGCCCAGTCAAGCAAGCGGGGTTTTCCTCTGCAGCTGGCTTTTCTTTGCAGTGATCACAGGATGACCTCCCAATTCCGCTGCAGGCCCCGCATCTTTTCAATGCCGATCCGCAGCATCTCCGCGCCGTCGCAACGGCGGGCGGTGCAGGGAGAGGCGTGAGCAATTCGGAACGGGTTTCGGCAATTCGATGTTGAAGGAGCCGGGTGAAGGCGATCCTGGGATCGTTCGGGGGAGATGTCATTATTGATCGAGGAAGACCCGGAGCGGTTCACCGGGGGCGATTCCGAATTTGTCGGCGGCGCTGCCCCGGTTGACGGCGATTTCGAGATGTCCGCCGCCCCCGATGAGGGCGATAGCGGCTCCGGGTTCAAGGTCTTCGTAGGTGCTCACCAGAGGAAGGCTTTGCCCGCGGATTTGCGCCCGTGCCCGTCCTTTCGCGACAAACTCGCGCAGCATCCCTTCGTCGATGTTGCTTATGGCGTTGCCGAAGCGGTCGATGTGGATGACTTCGCCGCGCAGTTCGTCGCCGGTTCTCGTGGCCCGGCTCCATCGAGCGACATGGGGCGTGCGGATCGGGCCGAATTCCGCAAAGGCCGCTCCGGACGCGAGATGGGCGGCCGCCGGTGCGAAAATGTCCCGACCGTGGAAGGTCATGCTGATACTGGAATGCCTGAAGGCCGGATTCTCGATGGCGCGCGCTTCCGTCGGGGTTTCCTTTTCCAGGACCAGCGAGAACAGGCCGTTGTCGGGCCCGATCAGAAAACCGCGGGGCGTCATGATGACGAGAGGCATGCGCCCGGTGCCGACGCCGGGATCCACCACGGCCAGATGGACTGTGCCCAGGGGGAAATCGGGATACGCAGCGGCCAGGAGGAAAGCGCCGGCACGGATGTCCCCCGGCGGGACCAGGTGCGTTATGTCCACCAGGACGGCGTTCGAACAGATCTGCAGGATCGCGCCTTTCATCCCCGCAACGTACCCGTCGCTCAAGCCGAAATCGGACAGAAGTGTGATAATCGGAGACTTCACACAGATCCTGTTCTCTTGCAGTATTCGTGGGGCACACCGGCACTCATACTTTTGGGCCTTAGATCGGGGGAGGGTGAGGTTCTCGCCCCCTTCTCACGCCCGCTCCATCCCGGTGCGGCATCCGGCAATTCCCGTGATGCCGGGGCTCGACCAATCCGCTTCAATTGACGCGGGTGGTTCCGCTCCGCGATGCACAACCTGCCGTCCGTCGGGACGGCGGATCGCCAGGCCGTTTCCGCGCCGCAACCCTAGAAGCTGAAAAAGACTTTCTGCAGCACGCGCGGAGTGATTCCGGCCAGATCCAGGTACATGGTCAGCCCCCCCATGAAAAACGGCCATCCGGCACCCATGATCATGGCGAGATCGATGTCCTTGGAACTTTCGACAACCTTCTCCTTCAATATGAGATCGGTTTCCCGGGCGAGGTTGCTGAGCACTCTCTCCCGGATTTCCTCGGGATGGAAGGTGGTTTCGCCGCTCTTCGCGCACAGGCGTTCCACGTCGGGATCGACCCGCTTGGGTTCCACTCCGGGCAGGTACACGGACGTCTTCTTCGCTTCGACGATCCTGCTGAAATTCGCGTTCAGCGGGAAACGGTCGGGCCCCAAGGCATGGTTGAGGGTTTCCATGACATGAAGGGCGACGGGCATGCCCACCATGGCCAGCAGGTCGAAGGGGGCCATGGGCAGACCCAGGGCCAGGAGTGCGTCGTCCACCTCCTGAAAGGATGCGCCTTCGTCCACCAGGGCCAGGCAATCGACCAGCATCTTGACCAGAATGCGATTGACCAGAAAGGCAGGGGCGTCTTTGACGAGCACACCGGTCTTGCGCAGTTTGCGGGCCAGGTCGAAAGCGGTAGTCAGGGCCTCGCCGCTCGTCTGGGCGGTCCTTATGACTTCCACGAGCGGCAGGACGGCTACCGGGTTGAAGAAGTGAAACCCGAGCATCCTGCCCGGAACTTTGAGGACGGATGCCATTTCGGTGACGCTGAGCGAGGAGGTGTTGGTGGCGATGACGGCGTCGGGTCGCAGCAATGGTTCGAGCTCGCCGAGGACCTGCTTTTTCACGGCCATTTCCTCGAAAACGGCTTCGATGACGAAGTCGCAATCGGAGAAATCCCGAAAATCAAGCGTCCCGCTCACCAGGCCGGCGAGGTGGCGCGCCTTGCCTTCGGTCAGCTTGCCTTTCTCCCCCAGCTTGCGGAATCCTTCGACCACCTGGCCGCAGCCTTTTTCCAGGGCTTCGGGGCTGATGTCCTTCATCACCACCGGCACCTCGAGCCGTTCGATGAAGAGCTGCGCGAGCTGCGAAGCCATCAGTCCGGCGCCGATGATGCCCACCTTGGCGATCGCCCCGGGTTTCGCGTCGGGAATGCCCGCCGGTCTTTTCGCGTATCGGTTCACGAGGTCGAACGAGTAGATGGACGCCTTGCACTGGCGCGACTTGATCAACTCGCCCAGGGCTTTGTTTTCTTCCTCGAATCCCTGCTCCACGCTTCCTTTCAGGGCCCCTTCGATAAGCTCGATCGCCTTGTAGGGAGCAGGTGCGGCGCCGTGGACCCTGCCGTCGAGAAAAGCGCGCGCCCTGGCGAGGGCGGTCCCGGCGTCGACGACGTTTGGAGGGGTTCTTTCCACCTTGACGCCGCCGGAAATGACGTCCATGAGAAAGCGCAGGGAATCATCCAGGAATTCGGCACTGTCGAACAGGCGGTCCGCCAGTCCCAGTTCGTATGCCTGGGGACCGTTGATCATCCGGTTCTGGTTCAGCGCGTTGTAGATGATGAGCTGCAGGGTCTTTTCCGGTCCGATCAGCCGGGTTGCGAGGGTGCAGCCTCCCCAGCCGGGAACGAGGCCCAGGAAACATTCGGGGAAGCCGATGCCCTGGGCGCTTTTCGATACGGTGCGGCAGGTGCAGTAGAGCGCAATTTCCAGTCCTCCGCCCAGGGCCACTCCGTTTATGGCGGCGAGCGTGGGGAAGGGGAGGTCCATGATGCGCTTCATGGCGGTGTGGACGAGCTTGCCGATCTGATAGCCCTGCTCGAACGTCGTGATGAATGGAATCTCGCTCAGGTCCGCTCCAGCCGCGAAAATGTATGGTTTGCCGGTGAGCATCATGCCCTTGACACCCGGCGTTCGAACGATTTCGTCCAGTGCTTGGTTGAGCGACATCATGGCGGCTTCGCCGAAAGTGTTCGGGCGTTTGTAGTCCTGACCGTTGTCCATGGTCAAAATGCAGATTTTGCCCACGGGCGAGTCATAAATGCGATTATGGAAACGGGTTGCCGGTTCGGCCATGGTTTTCCCCCTCGTTTTCTCCAGTCTTATCTGCCTTCGGTTTGCATGTTTTCCCAGATGGCGGATGCGCCTTGTCCAAGTCCGACGCACAACGCCGTCAGGCCGTAGCGCGCCTCGGGGTGCTCGGCGAAATGGTGCAGCAGGTGCAGCACCAGCCTGGGACCGGAACCGGCCAGCGGGTGGCCGAAGGCGATGGCGCCGCCGAGCGGGTTGAGGCGTTCGTCATCCATCACTTTCATCCCGAATTCCTTCATAAAAACGAGACATTGCACGGCGAAGGCTTCGTTGAGCTCGACAAAGCTCATGTCGTCCATGGAAAGCCCTGTCCTGGCGAAGAGCTTCTTCGTGGAAGGGATCGGACCGTAACCCATGATTTCGGGTTTGACCCCGGTGTAGGCGTAGCCGACCAGGCGCATCTTCGGCGCAAGGCCAAGCTCTCTGGCTTTCTCGAGGCTCGTGAGCAGCAGCCCGGAGGCGCCGTCGTTCAACCCCGATGAGTTCCCCGCGGTGACTCTGCCCCGGGCGCGGAAAAGCGTCTTGAGATCGCGCAGCGCCTCCATGGTGGTTTCGGGGCGGGGCTGCTGGTCCCTGTCCGCGATGTCCCACCCTTCCCTGGTATACACGGTCATCGGCACGATCATCTTGCCGATCTTGCCGGCCGCATAGGCGCGGGCGGTCTTGAGCTGGGAGCGGTACGCATATTCGTCGGCCATCTCCTTGGTGATCTCGGGAAACATGTCGTGAAGGCATTCGGCCGTCCTGCCCATCACCAGCGCATCTTCGGAGACGATCTTCTCAGCGAGGAAGCGCGGGTTGGGGGTTGCGGTCGCAGCGATGGGATGGTGTCCCATGTGCTCGACCCCGCCCGCAATGGCCACATCGCACGCTCCAAGGGCGATTTCCGACGCCGCCGCTGTGACCGCGGTCAGTCCTCCCGCGCACATGCGGTCCACCGAAAAGCCGGCGCAGGAATCGGACAATCCCGACAGAAGCACCGTGGTGCGTCCCATGGTAAGGCCCTGGTCTCCCTCCTGGGTGGTGGCGGCCCAGACGTTTTCCTCGACCAGGTCCGGAGTCACCAGGGGATTCCGCCTGAGCAGCTCCCGTATCAATTTAACCACCAGATCGTCGGCCCGCGTCAGCCAGAAATAGCCTTTCTCGCCGGCCCGACCGAACGCGGTCCTGATTCCGTCAATGACCACCACATCCCTCGACTGCATGAGAGTCTCCTTCGCGTAGGCTCGTTCGTCAACAACCCGGGGGTCAAGCCCGGATTCCTTTCACGGGCATGATTTCACCACGTCTTCAGGCGGAAGAACCGCCCCTGCCGATCCGTAGAGAAAGTCCAGGTCGGCCTCGTTCCTCGATTGCCCGGGAGCCGCCGGCTCCGGGCGGCTCCCGGGATTGCATGAAAGCCGGCGGGCAAGGGGGGCTCTATCGGGTATAACTCTCTGTCTTTCCGGCCTCCTGCTCCGCCGGCGCAGGGGCGGCTTGCCCCACGCGCTTTTTAACCGAGCGCGAATCCGTCGTCCGGAATTTCGAGGGCGGACCTGTCGTTGTTCATGATCGCTCGCGCTCTGCCGCCGGCCTGGGTCAGGACCTGGTTGATGAAGAACCGGGCCGATGCGATCTTGCCGAAGTAGAATGCCGCACTGCGGTTCTCATTGACCACCCTGGTCCGGGATGGCTGGTCCGTCGCATTGTGATCCCGGTAAATCTCCTGCAGCCGCTGATCCGCGATGTTGGCCTGCCAGAGCAGCAGGAACCCTATGGCGACGTCGCCGCACAGGTCCAGATACGGCTTGGCATAGAGCAACGGGGACTCGAATTCGTCCGTCATCCCCTTGAGAGCAAAAAACTTGGTCACCTGAACGGTGCTCTCCTGGGCTTCCTCGTATATCCTGACGAGGTCGCGGAGGCTGAAGTTGCGCCGAATCCTGGAGAGGATGTTTTCGATGGCGTTCAGTGCGTTCTTGACGAGCAGGCCTCGCCTGTACGTGAGCTTCCTCCCCACGAGATCGAGCGCCTGTATCCCGTTGGTGCCTTCATAGATGGACGCGATCTTGCAATCCCTGAGGAACTGTTCCACGGGATGTTCGGTGACGTACCCGTAGCCGCCGTACACCTGTATGGCGGTCTCGCACACGCGAAAGCCGAGGTCGCTGCCCACCGATTTGCACAGCGGAATCAGGAGGTCGGCATAACCTTGGAAAAGCTCTTTTTCCTCCTCCGCTTCCGCGGCTCGAGACCGGTCGATACAATACCCGCCCAGGTGCATGAGCGCTCTCAACCCCTCCGTGCTGCTTTTCATGAACATGAGCATCCGGCGGACGTCGGGGTGTTTGATGATGGGAACCCTCGGGCTTTCGGGGTGTTTCATGTGCTGGATGAGCGCGCCCTGGCGTCTTTCCTTCGCATAGTTGAGTGCGTGCAGGTAGGCCGCGCTGGCGTGCCCGAGCCCCTGCAGCCCGGTGAAAAGGCGCGCCTCGTTCATCATCTCGAACATGATCCGCATGCCCGTATTCTCTTTCCCGAGGAGATACCCGACGCAGCGCTCGTTTTCGCCGAAGTTCATCGTGCACGTGGCGGCCCCGTGAATGCCCAGCTTATGCTCGAGGCCGGTGCAAACTACGTCGTTTTCCGCCAGTTCGCCCGTTTCCGTGACGCGCAACCTGGGCACGGCGAATATCGAAATGCCCCGCACTCCTTTGGGGGCACCCTCGATCCGGGCGAGCACCATGTGGATGATGTTGTCCGTCAGGTCGTGCATCCCGCAGGAAATGAAGATTTTTTGACCGCGGATGGAGTAGGTGCCGTCCGGCAGTCTCTTTGCCCGGGTGCGAAGATTGCCGACGTCACTCCCCGCGTCGGGTTCGGTCAGGCACATCGTTCCCGACCATTCCCCCGCGTACATTTTGTAAAGATAAGTCTCCTTGAGCTCGGGGGTGCCGTACTTCTCCAGCAGACGCGAGGAACCGTGAGTCAACCCCGGGTACATAAGCAGTGCCCAGTTTGCGGCCGCGAAGTACTCGACGCAGGCGTTGGCCAGCACGAAAGGCATTCCCTGGCCGCCATAGTCCGTCGAGTCCGAAAGACTCAGCCACCCGCCCTCGCGGTATCGCGCATAGGCACGGTGGAAAGACTCCGGGATCCTGACCATCCCGCCCTCAAACCTGCATCCTTCGAGGTCGCCCGTCCGGTTGACGGGCAAGAATTCATTCTCGGCAAGTTTTTCGGCCTGTTCCAGGATCATGTCGGAGAGGTCGCGGGAAAACTCGGAGAACAGAGGGAAATGACTCAGTTCGTCGATGCGCAGCTGTTCGTAGAGAACAAACTTCTGATCCCTGTCGTCCACAAGGAGTCTCATCTTTCATCTCTCCCTTCAATCACCGTGCCGTCACGGGGTTCGTTTCCTTCGGGGAAAAAGGTTCCGGACCCGGCGATACGCCGGATTCGGGTTCAGTTCCGGCCCATGCCGTGGAGCAGAAGGTTGAGCACCGGATCCACCATGGAGCCCAGGTCGTATTGCATTCCGGCCAGCACCCAAGTGGAGACGAGCTCGTCCAGCGTCCCGAACACGAAACGTTTTGCCAGGCCCACGGAAATATCCTGCCGAAAGACACCTTCCTTCCGCCCTTGTTCCAGGATTTCTCCGATGAGATCGAGGTACTGCCGCAGTTCTTCCTTGTTGTATTCGCGCATGAAGCGGCTGCTCTGGCGCAGCTCCACCTGGAAGACGGCGGCCAACTCCGGGTAGGACTGGAAACCCGCCAGATGCATCCTCACCAGGCAGCGCAGGCGGGATGCGGCATCGCTTTCCAGGGCGATGGCGTCACGGAACCTGCAAATGATTTCCTTCATCTTGACGGCAAATATGGAAATCAGCAGGTCGTCTTTATTCTTGAAATAAAGGTAAATCGTCCCGTCGGCCACACCGGCCTCCCGGGCGATTTCCGACACCCTCGACTGGAAGAATCCCTTGCGGGCGAAGACTTTCACCGCCGCATCCAGGATCGCCTGATGTTTGTCCGCCGCTTTGCTTCGCATTCCGTATTCTTTCCGATGGTTCACGAGTTCGGGATGGAGATTCGAGCCGGCAGTGGGGAAATTGAATGAGCAATCATTCATTTTCTTATACAATTCATATTGTGTTTGTCAAGTGGTTTCATCTGGACAATAATTGCGCTCGTTCCATTCACTTTTGCCCCTGGCGGCAATGATGTTCCTCTACCTACAGAAAGGGTCGGCACATGCACATCACCTGTCTCGGCGCCTCCGGCTGCGTCACCGGCTCCTCTTTTCTCCTCGACAACGGCAGCAAGTACATGATCGACTGCGGCCTGTTCCAGGGCGGCAGGCAAATGGAGGCCTTGAATCGAAAGCCCTGGCCGTTCAACCCCGCCGATGTTTCGGCGCTTTTTCTCACGCACGCTCACATCGATCACTGCGGACGCATCCCGAAGCTGGTGAAGGACGGTTTTCGCGGCCGAATCTACACCACTCTCCCCACCGCGGAGCTGTGCAAGATCCTTCTCCTCGATTCGGCGCACATCCAGGAAATGGAAGCCGAATGGCAGACACGCAAGGGGCGCAGAGTCGGCGAAAAGGATGTGGAACCGCTCTATACCGTAGAAGACGCAACCGCGTGCTTCCCGCTGTTCAGCGTGGTCGACCAGAACGAGCCCATCACGGTCAACGACGATCTGAAGGTCTGCTACCGCAATGCGGCCCACATCCTGGGGGCCTCCATGCTGGAAGTGTGGAACGGCGGGCAGCCGCAGCCCTACAAGGTAGTGTTTTCCGGGGATATCGGGTACCGGAGGCAGCTGATCGTGCGCGATCCCGAGCCGATTGCCGACGCGGACATGCTTTTCGTGGAATCGACCTACGGGAACAGGAATCACAAGTCGTTCGACGAAAGTCGGGAGGAGTTGCTCGAGGCCATACAGTTCAGCTACCGCCACCGCGAGAAGATCATCATCCCCGCCTTTGCCGTGGAGCGCACCCAGGAGCTGCTCTACGTGATCGGGGACTTCTTCCGCAAGAAACGCATCCCTTCAATGCCCCTTTACGTGGACAGCCCGCTGGCCATCGCCGCCACCGACATCTTCCGCCGCATGAAGGATTTCTACGATACCGAAACGCGCGCCATCCTGGACTCGGGCAACGATCCGTTCGATTTCCCGGAACTGGTGCTCTCCCGCTCTTCGCAGGAATCCATGGCGATCAACCAGACTGCGGGACCGGCCATCGTCATAGCCGGGAACGGCATGTGCACTGCCGGCCGCATCAAGCATCACCTGAAGCACAACCTGTGGCGTGCGGGATCGTCGGTGGTTATCGTCGGGTTTCAGGCTGAAGGCACTCTGGGGCGCAGACTCGTGGAAGGCGCCGAATCGGTCAAAGTGCTGGGCGAAAAGGTGGTTGTGAAGTCGAAAGTGCATACCATCGGAGGTTTTTCGGCTCACGCCGATCAGCGTTCTTTGCTGGAGTGGCTCGGTCACTTCAGGAATCCTGCGATGAGGGTTATTGTCGTCCATGGTGAAGAGTCGACCAGCACGGAATTTGCCGAGATCGTAAACAAACGTTTCGGTTTTCCCGCTCACGTGCCCGCCATCGGGGACGTGATCACGCAGGAGGCGATCGAGTCGCCGGCCATACGCGAAAAGATAATGGAAGTCGCCGCGGAACCGCCTCTGGTCGGGATCATTCAAACAGCCGAACGAATCAAGAGCCTGCTCGGAGAGGCTCCGGGGAAGTTTCCTCACACGGCCCTGCAGCACATTGCGCTTGATTTGACCGAGGCCGAGAATCGCCTGCGGGAGATCTTGCAGGAGCTCTTGAAAGAGAAGAGGTAGAACAACGATTCGGAATCGCGGATACGCATCGGCCGGCTCATGAGGGGATCCTGATGCTCTCGAAGGTGTCGATCCTGCGGATCTCGGGGAAAAGCCGCATCCAGAGCAGCGCGATGATGATGGTTCCCACGCCCCCGATCACCACGGCCGGGATTGTGCCGAAGAGTGCGGCGGTGACGCCCGACTCGAATTCCCCGAGTTGGTTCGAGGTTCCTATGAAAAGGGCGTTGACCGCACTCACCCGCCCGCGCATGTGGTCGGGTGTGGCAAGCTGGACGAGGGTCAGCCGGATCACGACGCTGAACACGTCGGCGGCGCCCAGCACGCAGAGGGCGGCGAACGACAGGACCATGGAGGAAGACACCGCGAAGACGACCGTGGCCGCGCCGAAGACGATGACCGCCGTGAACATGGTTTGGCCCACACGGCGTCCGACCGGGCGGCGGGCCAGGATGACGGACATCACGAGCGCGCCGACCGCCGGGGCGGAACGCAGCATCCCGAGGCCCCATGGGCCGGTGTGGAGGATGTCCCGGGCGTAGATCGGCAGCAGCGCCGTGGCGCCGCCGAGCAAGACGGCGAAAAGGTCGAGGGAGATGGCGCCCAGGACGGCACGCTGGTTGCGGATGAAGGCGATGCCCGTGAAGACCGACCTGAAGCCTCGAGACTCCGAGGCGGACGCCGGTGAGCGCGAGGCCCGGATCAGCGCGGACAGCACGCCCGCCAGCAGGAAAAGGGATGCGGCGCAAGCGTAAGGCGCCGTCGGCCCTGCCGCGTAGAGGAGCCCCCCGAGGGCCGGGCCCACGATGACCGCGGTCTGCATCGCCGAACTCGAAAGCGCCGCGGCCCGGGGAAACAGCGAAGCCGGGACGAGCCCCGGCAGCAGCGCGGCCATGGTTGGGTTTTCGAAGCTTCGAGCCGCCCCCACGCAAGCCACCGCAACAAAGATTCCGGTGACCTGTAGCCAGCCTGCGTGGCTGCCCAGCGCGAGCGTTGCGACGGCACATCCCTCGATGAACTGGCAGGTTCGTACGATGGCGCGCCGGTCACGGCGATCTGCAACGTGTCCCGCGGCGAGAGTCAGGATCACCATGGGGAGGAACTGGGCCAGCCCCACCAAGCCCAGGTTGAAAGCGCTTCCGGTCAGCTCGTAGACCTGCCAGCCCACCGCGACGGCCGAAACCTGAAAGGCGACTGCCGAAAACACCCGGGACATCCAGAACCACAGGAAGGGACGATGCCCGAACAGGGATCGTGCGCCAGGATCTTCCTGAGCGAAGCTCGACGGAGCGTGAAGTGAAGTCATTTGCACCAGACGGGAGAGGCACTGGGCGCCTCGGGTGCCATGCCGCGCATTTCCTGACCCCTTTGAACCCGCGGCGACAGTTCATGGAGGCCATTTCCGCAATCCGCCGTAAGCCGGGAGCTCACTTCAAAGGATGAGGCTGTCCCGAGCCAGGGCATTATCCCATAAGGCACACAATCCGGGAGTATATTCCGGGACGTCTCACCGGAGTTTCCTGCCGGGGCCTGCTCGGCCGGGGTGCGTAGCCCTTCTAACCGCTCTTGATGGTCAAGTCAATTCACGATGTGCGTGATTCGCTCCACGCCCGAGAGGGATACTCTCCAGAAAAGACCGACTGCGGTTTTCATCGCGGTTGATCCGGAATGCCCAGGGACACGTCAGGGAAGGGATCGAACGCGCTTGCGGGTTTTCGTTCGAGATGCGCTCGAGGCGTCGTCGCATCCCGTGGCGACACCGAGCCGTATCCCGGTTTCCCGCGGGCGAATGGATAAGGTTGCCCCTTGTCCCGGCGTGCCCGATCGATCCCCGGGGCAATGCGGGGGGAGATGGGCGTCGGGCCGTGCTCGGGGGGGGGGAAGCGGCTTCCGTCGGGCGTTGCCCTCTGGGAACGCGCCGGGCAGGCAAAACGGATTTGCACTTTCACGTGTAATGCCGGAAAATGGGTTTCCGCAGGTTCGCGGAGCTGCTTGAGATCTCCTTGCGGGCATCAGGGGTCCCGTTGGGGAAATTGGTACACATACAGACTTCGGGGAGTACGCAAATGGCGTCCGGAAAACGTATCCTTATCGTGGGCGGAGTGGCTGGAGGTGCCTCATGCGCGGCACGGGCGAGAAGACTGTCGGAGGAGGCTGAAATCATCATGTTCGAAAAGGGGCCGTTCGTCTCGTTTGCCAACTGCGGCCTGCCTTTCTATATCGGGGATGTCATCGAAAAGGAAGATGCGCTCATGGTGGCTTCGCCCCGTCTGTTCAAAGAACGCTTCAATGTCGATGTGCGCGTCAATTCCGAAGTCGTATCGATCGACAGGCGGAACAGCGAAATCACGGTGAAAGACCTTTCGTCGGGTGAGACCTATATGGAGAAATACGATGCGCTTGTTCTTTCCCCGGGTGCCGCTCCGGTGAGGTTGCCGATTCCCGGGATCGATCTGCCCGGCGTCTTTACGCTGAGGAATATTCCGGATACCAGGCAGATCAGGGAGTGGGTCTGGGAAAAAGGTTCGAAGAGCGCGCTGGTGGTGGGTGGCGGCTTTATCGGGCTCGAAATGACCGAGAACCTGGTCAAGCGCGGATTGACCGTGACCGTTGTGGAGGCGCAGTCCCACGTCATGCCTGCACTGGACCCGGAAATGGTTTCCCCGGTGCACAGTGAGTTGAAGCGCCGCGAGGTCTCGTTGCGCCTGGGAGAATCGGTCACCGGATTTCAATCGATGCCCGACGGGTCCATTCGCGCCGGTCTTGCATCCGGAGGAGAAGAGCGGGCCGATATCGTTATTCTTTCCGTTGGAGTGTGGCCTGAAACGAAGCTTGCCCGTGAGGCCGGGCTGGAAATAGGGGATCTCGGCGGCATACGGGTGGACAGCCGGATGCGCACCAGTGACCCCAGGATTTGGGCGGTGGGGGATGCCGTCGAGGTCCGGGACTTCATCACCGGGGGATGGACCCTCATCCCGCTGGCCGGGCCCGCCAATCGCCAGGGCCGTATCGCCGCCGACGTCATCCTGGGCCGGGACCGGGAGTTCAGAGGAGTCCAGGGAACGGCCGTCTGCGGTGTCTTCGACGTAACCGTCGCTTCCACCGGTCTCAGTGAAAAGACGCTGAAGCGATTGGGTCTCTGGAACGGGGACTACGAGAAGATCTACCTGCATCCGGCGCACCATGCGTTGTACTATCCCGGAGCCAAAACAATCAGCCTGAAGCTGATCTTTTCCAAAAAAGACGGGCGGATCATCGGGTGCCAGGCGGCTGGAAAGGAAGGGGTGGAGAAGCGGGTCGACGTGATCTCCATGGCGATCCAGTCAAACCGGACGGTTTTCGATCTGGAGGAGGCGGAGCTCTGCTACGCTCCTCAATACGGTTCCGCGAGAGATCCGATCAATGTGGCGGGAATGATTGCCGCCAACGTATTGCGCGGTGATTCGAGCATCGCCCAGTGGGAGGAGATCGATCAGGGAGCCCCCTTTGTTCTCGATGTCCGGGATGTCAAAGAATTTGACAAGGGCCACGTCGAACAGGCGGTCAACATCCCGTTGGACCAGCTTCGGACAAGAATGAACGAAGTTCCCGGGGACCGCGATATCCTGGCGTATTGCCTGGTGGGGCAGAGATCCTACTATGCGATGAGGCTGCTGTCCCAGAGCGGGTTCAAGGCGAAGAGCATCACAGGGGGGTACCGGACCTTCCTGGCCGCAAAAGGCGGCAAATAGCGTTCGCCCGGCGCTGGAGAATTTGCCGGACAAAACGATCGAGAAACGGGCGCGGACGACCGGACCGCATTTCCCGGCGGGAGAGGCTCACGAGGGAGAAGCCATATGAAAATCGTTCATTATTCGGAAGTCGATGAGAAGGTGTTCGGCAGTCCCGCGAAGGGCGCGAGCGGGCGGGTGGTCATCGGCAAGGCGGACGGCGCGGACAACTTTTGCATGCGCGTGATCGAACTGGCCCCCGGCGGGTACACTCCGCGCCATGCCCACCCCTGGGAGCACGAGCAATTCGTGCACACGGGACGGGGAACCATCCTGATGGACAACCGGTGGTTTGAGTTCGGCCCGGGGAGTGTCGTTTTCGTCCCCGCCAACGAGGAGCACCAGCTGAAGAACACAGGGGAGGAACCGCTGGTCGTTGTCTGCCTGGTTCCGCCTTTCGCCCCGGAGATCTGAGACGTGACCGAACGGCGTTTCGGTTCCAAAGCCGATGCTCTCCCTGCCGCCGATGGGGATATCGAACGGCCGGAGCTTGCCGACATCCTGGATATCCAGGAGGTCCAGGCGCTCGTGGATGATTTTTACGAGCTGACACGCTTTCCCGTGAGCATTGTGGACCGCAAGGGCAAGGTTCTGGTTGGCGTCGGATGGAAAGATATCTGCGTGCGATACCACCGGGCCCATCCCGAGGCGTGCATGCATTGCACTGAAAGTGACCTGGAGCTCTCGCAAGGCGTTTCACCGGGGGATTTCAGGCTGTACAAGTGCAAGAACAACATGTGGGACGTTGCGACGCCCATCATTGCCGGCGGCCGGCGTCTGGGGAATGTTATCTCCGGGCAGTTCTTTTTCGAAGACGAACCGCTGGACCGCGAGATCTTCCGATCGCAGGCCAGGCACTACGGGTTTGATGAAGAAGCTTACCTCGCGGCGGTTGACGATGTCCCGCGTTTCGAAAAGGACTTCGTGAGAAAGGGCATGGCGTTCCTGGTCAAGCTCGCCCGGATGCTTTCCCAGCTGAGTTACGGCAACATGCGGCTGGCCCGGTTGTTGACGGAACGTGCCGCGTTGACGGAATCGGTGCGCGAGAGCGAAGAGCGGCTCAATCTTGCTCTGGCCGCATCGCGCATCGGCGCCTGGGAATGGGATGCACGAACCGACACCGTGTACTGGTCGCCGGAGAGTCGAGCGATACTGGCCCTGGAAGGGAAGGGGGGGGCTCTTGAATCCTTCAGGAAGGTCATCCATCCGGAAGACGTCGTCCGCGTCATGGCGATGGCCGAACGGGCACTGGCGGAAAGAACGCCTTTCGTGGAGGAATTTCGGGTCATCCACCCCGGAGGCGGGATCCGCTGGGTATCCAACCGCGGACGGGCCGAATATGACAGAGCGGGGAAGCCGTTGCGGATGGTGGGCACCATTCAGGACATCACTGAGCGCAAGCGTGCGGAAGAAGAGCAGATCCGCGTCGAGGCGCGACTGAGGCAGGCTCAGAAGATGGAAGCCCTGGGCACCCTGGCGGGGGGGATCGCCCACGATTTCAACAATATTCTCGGAATCATCATCGGCTATTCGGAAATGGCCCATTGGAATGCGGAGGAAGGAAGTCCGGTCCGTGAAGACCTCCAGCACGTTTTCAGGGCGACCACCCGGGCACGGGAACTGGTGCGGCAGATTCTGGCCTTCAGCCGCCGCAGCGAGCAGGAGAAAAAACCCGTTCAGATCGGGTTGATCGTGAAGGAGGCGATGCTGATGCTCCGCGCCTCGCTTCCATCGACCATCGACATGAAGATGGACATCGCTTCCAAATCGGTGGTGCTGGCCGATCCGACACAGGTTCACCAGGTGCTGATGAACCTGTGCGCCAATGCCGCCCACGCCATGCGCGAAAACGGCGGCGTTCTGCAGGTGAGCCTCACCGATGTCTCTATCGAACCGGATTCGGTCCAGGTTCCATCGGACCTCCAGGCCGGGCCTCACGTGCAGCTCACCGTGATGGACACAGGGCCGGGCATTCTTCCAGCCGCTCTCGACCGCATATTCGATCCCTTTTTCACGACCAAGGAACTGGGAGTTGGAACGGGACTGGGCCTTTCCGTGGTGCATGGGATCGTCAGAAGCCATGGCGGGACGGTCTCGGTGGACAGCATCCCGGGTGAAGGGGCCGCTTTCCGCGTGCTGCTTCCCGCCATGGAAAGCGTTCCGGGCCAGGATGCCGTGACGGTTGCATTCCCACCCCACGGGCGGGAACGGATCCTCATCGTGGACGATGAACCGGAACTGGCCGTGGTTACCAAGCGAATGCTCGAATTTCTCGGATACGAGGTGGAATACCGCACGAACGGCATCGAGGCGCTGGAGGCGTTCCGGCATCGGTCGAAGGAGAGCCCTTTCGATCTTGTGGTCACGGACCTGACCATGCCTCATCTAACCGGAGAGGATCTGACACGGGAGCTTCTGCGCCTTCAGCCGGGTCTTCCCGTCATCTTGTGCACGGGTTTCAGTGAAAGGATGGACGCCCGGAGAGCCCTACAGCTCGGGATTCGGGGCTTCATCATGAAACCCGTGGTTGCCGGCGAGCTTGCCGGAACGATCAGGCGAATCCTGGACGAGCGGACGCAGTGAGCCTGAAGTGCCCGACGCGTGAGGGTTTGACGAGGACCGGGCTCAGGAAGGAGAAGGAAAAATGAGTGAGGTGGTGAAAGTTGCGATGGATGGTGAAGTGGCTTGCCTTCTTCTGAACAGACCGGACGCCTTCAACGCGATCAATCCGGAGCTGGTGGAGGCCCTGGCCGAGCGCCTCATTTCTCTTGCATCGGACGACAATGTGCGTGGGGTGGTGGTTTCCGGGGAAGGCAAGGCCTTCTGCGCCGGGGGTGACCTGAAGAGAACGTTGTCGGCTCCGCAGGGCCCTGGGGCGGTTTTCCACATGCTGGTTTCCCACTTTCACCAGGCGGTCCTGCAAATCCGTCGGATGAGCAAGCCGGTGATCGCGGCAGTAAACGGGGTCGCAGCGGGGGGCGGCTTTTCATTGGCGCTGGCGTGCGATTTTCGGGTCATGGCGGAATCCGCCGTGCTTGTCCAGGCTTATACCTCGTCCGGTCTCTGCCCGGACGGCGGCGGCACCTTCACGCTCCCGAGAATGGTCGGATTTGCCAGGGCTCTCGAAATCCTGGCTTTCGACAAGCCCATCACGGCTGAGCGGGCGCTGGCCTGGGGGCTCGCGACGAGGGTTGTAGCGGACGGCACGGCACTGGAAGAGGCCGTCGGCATGGCCCGGGAACTGGCGCGCAGATCCCTCCACTCTTTCGGATGGGCGAAGAGACTCATCACCGATTCGTACAGCAACCCGTTCGAGGCGCATCTCGAAATGGAGCGGACGGGACTGGTGAGCTGCGTGGAGCATCCGGACGGCCGGGAAGGATTGAGGGCTTTCACCGAGAAACGCAAGCCGGTGTTCACGTCCAGGTAGGCAAGCCTGTCGGGGCTGCCGTGGTGCGTTGTTTCGCCGGGTCTTCCACCGGTTTTTGTGCTCGTGACGATGCATTGAAGGAACCAGCGGGTTCTCACGGCGTATTGTTGACTTCTTCCGCGCGAAAGATTATATAGACTACCGATCAAAAGGGAGTAGCCGCTCGGGCAAAGTCACCAGTACGGCGATGATTCGCCTGGCTTTGCCGTTGGCCTGATGCCGATTGGCGAGACTTTTGGCGTGTGTGCCATGCCGAAGTCTCGCTTTTTTTGTGGCGGCCGTTCGGAGCCGGAGCCGCATCGTGCTTCTACGAACTTGCGCTCAACGGGAGGGCATTAGATACGAGGTGCGTTCAAAATCACACAACACCTTCCCGGCAGGAGAGAGGTGAGGCGGATGGCGATAAACCCCGCCCCTTCGGACCGATATGCCGGTTGGACGCAGGGGGCGGGTGACGCGGGTGGGGATAAACCCCGCCCCTTCGGATTGATGTGCCGGTTGGACGGACAAGGGGATGGCTTTATGCCCTCCCGCCGAATGCTTTCATCTTGACGCGGTCTTCCATGGTACTCGCCGCTCCCGCGAACCCGGCCTCCATCCTGCCTTGTCCGAACGACGCACCCCTGCGGACGAGTTCCGCGGCGTGGGGACATGGCATGACACGCCCGCCGCGCAGCCTGGCGAACGGGTGTCGTGTAATCTGGAACGTGAATTGACATCAAAACCTCTGATTTGTGAAAGGGAGAAAATGAAACGGAATCGAAGAAGCCACGCTCTCATCGCGTTATCGCTCCTCGCGGTTTTCGCGGCCTTCCTCATCATGGAGTCCAGTGCCTGGGCCAGGGCGGGAAGGGGAGGGTCGGTCGGCAGCCGGGGAAGCCGCAGTTTTTCCGCACCGAGCACGCCCTCGAGTCCGTCCGCGCCATCTCCCGGTTTCAGCACCCCCGGACGACAGCCTTCACCGGGCATGCCGACCCAGCCCCAGGGCGGGTTTCTCGGCCGCAGCCCCTTCATGTCGGGTTTGGCGGGCGGGCTTGCCGGTGGATTGCTTGGAAGCATGCTCTTCGGCGGATCGGGTCATGCCGCAACCGGCGGAGCCGCCCGAGGAGGTATCGGGTTGCTCGACCTCGTCATCATCGGGCTTATCCTGTATTTCGCCTGGAAATTCTTCAGAAGACGGCGGCTTGCGTCGCAACCGTTCCAGGGGGACAGCCGTTTCACGGACTTCCCCGACTCCGGCTTCGCGGCACGCCCTCCCCTGACGCAGGCCCCTGTCGGCGAAGTGGAAGAGGGCTTTCGGAGATTTCAGCAGGTGGACCCCCGGTTCTCGGCAGATGATCTCAAGGAAGCCTTCCAGGACCTCTTCTTCCGCATCCAGGCCGCATGGATGAACCGCAGCATGGACGCAATACAGGGGCTGGTCGTGCCGGAAATGGGCGCGTACTTTGCCCGTGAGTTCGAAGCGATGAGAAGGCAGGGAAGGGTGAACCGGCTCGAGAATATCGCCGTCAGGAAGGTGGAGCCTTCCGAGGTCTGGCAGGAAGAGGGCAAGGATTATGTGACCGTCCTCATCACGGCAAACCTCCTCGACTACACGGTGGATGACCGGACGGGGGAGATTGTCGAAGGAGACCGGATGAACCCGGTGAAATTCCAGGAATTCTGGACGTTTTGCCGCGATTTCGGAGCTTCCGCCTGGCGACTCGCCGCAATCAATCAACCCGGGGAAACGCTGGCGCGCATACACTAGCGCGTGATGGCGGGAGCCGGCCCTACGTATGTTCGCCGCCGCGATGATCGCGGGTGCGCGGCCGTGGACCGGGGCGCGGTATCCGAACCGACGCGGGAGGCCCCGGGCGGCTTGGACCGGGGAACCCGTTTCCGCATGCGCTTTGTGGCCGGCCGAAGCTTTTTCCGGACATCCCTTGGACAGTCCCGGGGTGGAGAATTATACTGTTCTCCAGGAAGCGGATTGCACGGTACACGGGCCTTCGAGCCGACCGGCCCGACCATCGGGGAGTATCCGGAACGACCATGGGAAGAAAGCCCAACCCTTTGCTCGAGGAATTCCTGGACAGGAGCATTCCTCTTCCTTCTGTGCGGTGGGAAACCGTCCCTGCCGGCGTGGACCCGCATATCGTCTGGGAGGCTTACGACGAAGGCATTGAGGGTTGGGTGCCCGTCTGGTTTCCCACGCACGAGCCGGTGAGCGGAAGGACTTACGGGGAGTTCGAGCGCGCACATCTGTTCAACGAGGATCTCGAAAGGATTCTCAAGGCAATGCATCGCCGGCCCCTGTGGGGAACCCCGACGCACAGGAAGCATGCCGTCGCTATTGCGCTTTTGCAGTTGTTTTGCGAGCTCGAGGGGCTCTGCAAAAGGGTTTGAAGAACCCGGGTCCCGCGGGGTTTCCCCTCCTCTCCCAAAGCACCGGGGCCATAGCGGAGGAGATGTCTTCGGCGGGGATCATTTCCACGCCTTCCCACGTTTCCGGGTCCGGGCGGGGGAGAAGAGGGGACGCCGCGGTCGATGCCGTTTGGCGACAGCGCTCTATTCGGCTTCCTTGAGGTACATTTTGAGTGGTTTGAACGATCCTTGAGGGGCGGCGATCAGGTGTTCCTCGATTTTCTGACCTCCCAGGTAGTCACTCAGGTGGAACTCGGTTCCGTCCATCCTGTAGAGCTTCCCGCCCGCGGCGGTGAGAATGATCTGAGCGGCCGCCAGATCCTGGTAGGACACGTGCGCGAGCAGCGCGCCTTCCGCTCGTCCCCGGGCCACCAGGCAGATGTGAGCGCCGGTCGAACCCAGGTTCCGGATCTTGCCCGGGAAAGTGGACCGATAGTGGTTGTGGAATCGGGAATAGGTCAGGAGCACGCTCTCATTGCTGATTTCGCCGGGGTCGGGGATGCGCACTACTTCGTTGCCCAGATAGGCTTTCTCTCCGGCACGGGCAAAGAAGAGATCCCCGGTAACCGGCATATGGAAGACTCCGAGCACCGGCCAGAAGTTCTCGAAAAGCGCCAGGGAGATCCCCCAGATCGGGATGCCCGCCTGGAAATTGGCCACTCCATCGAGTGCGTCATAAATCCACAGGAACCCTTTTTCTCCGTGCACGTAGTCCTGACCGGGCATGGAATCTCCGAATATCCCGTGCTCGGGATATTTCTCGGCGAGCCGCGCCCTGAAAAAATCCACCAGGTGCAGCTCGGCTTCCGTGACCAGGTCTTCATCAAATTTCACCTCGGGATTGCCCTTTCCGTAAAACTTCATGGCTTCCGCTCCGGCCCCGCACACCATGTCCGTTGCAAACCGGGTCAAGTCCTCGATGTTGGGATTCCCTGGGTCAACCATTTCCCCTCCTTCTGTGAAAGCAAAATAGTCCCGCAGTTTCCTGGCCGTGCGTTCAAAGGGGACACGCCACGCAACCCCGACGGATGCGTCCCCGTGCTTACGCTCCGCCCCGGCGGCCCGTCCACGTTTCTTGCCGGGAAAGAAACCGAAAAGCCTTCGTCGCGTTACGGGAAGCTTCCTCCCGCCTGCGGCGACACGATGGTGGCTGAAGGGTGAACGCCTGCCCGCGGTACGATCGCAGGAATCGATCTTCGCGTTGGCGTACATGTTAGCAGAGCGCCGGGAGGCGAGAAAGCAATATTCGAATTACCCCGGCAAATAAGGGATCGCCCCGCGCGTAAAGAAAGTATGGTTGCGGCCGGGAACGGGGCGAAGAAAAACGAAAAGCCCCTCACGGGTGTTTTCCAATTCCCGATGGTGGCATATACTATGAGTCCATCGGCTGGATGGGTGCGAACGCGCCTTTGGGAAATCATCCCGTTGTTTGTCCTATTGGAGGAGCGGTGCCGCTCCGGAAACGGTCCGACCATGAATGCAATTCTGGCGATTCACGGCAGTCCCCGGCGCGGGGGCAATACTTCGACCCTGCTGAACCGCGCGATCGAAGGGGCGAGGGGCGGCGGGGCGGAAGTCGAGGAGGTGGTGCTGCGGGATCTCAAGATGTCGCCCTGTCTTGAGCTCTACGGATGCAAGAAGACGGGGCGCTGCGTCATCCGGGACGATTTCCAGGAGTTGTGCGACAAGCTCTTGAACTGCCGGGGCCTGATGCTCGCTTCCCCGATTTTCTTTTACGCGGTGAGCGCGCACACGAAGATCCTCATGGATCGCTGCCAGTCCCTTTGGATCCGGAAATATTGGATCGACGGCGTTCCCTTCGGGGAACGCAGAGGCTCCCGCAAAGGGCTGTTCATCTCGGCCGGGGCGACCAGGGGCAAAAAGCTTTTCGACGGGGTGCTGCTCAGCATCAGGTATTTCTTCGACGCCCTGGACGTGGAGGTATGGCGGACACTGCTCTACAGGGGGCTGGACCTGGAGGGGGATGTCCTCGCCCATCCGGATTATCTTGAAGAAGCATTCAGGACCGGTCAGGAACTGGCTCGCGCGGTCCTCGGGACAGATAAGCAGCCAGGCTGAGCGATTCCGTGCACAGGGCGGGAAACGACGATTCTGCGCGGGCGCGGACAAATTCCGCTCCCGCCCGACGGGTGGAGCCTCCGCTCGCAGGGGCGGGCCTTGCGTCCGCAAGAATCGGCGCTCCGAGCCACTGGATCGCTCAATTCAGGAAGGAGTAACCGCCCCGGTGCGAAGGGCAGGATCGATTCCGAGCAGGCGCGCTGCCGGTGCTCCCGACAGGGACGCCGATTTCCGGGGAGCGATCGGTTTGGTCGCCCCTTATTTCAGGAAGTATGCCCTGCGCCTGTTCGTCGGTTTTCTGGCCCTGGTTTCAGTGGATTTCCTGCAACTGGTGATTCCCAGGATCATCAAGTTCGCCGTCGACGCCCTGCAGCAAAAGACGGCTACCCAGGCGCTGCTCCTGGAATACGGCGGGTACATCGTGGGGCTGGCGATGATGATCGCCGTCCTCCGGCTCTTCTGGCGGAACATGCTGCTGGGGTTCTCGCGTCTCCTGGAAACCGACCTCAGGAACCGGCTGTTTTCCCGCCTCCTGGTCCTGGACAAGGCGTTTTTCCAGAGACGCACCACCGGGGAAATCATGGCCCTGGCGACCAACGACCTGTCTTCGGTGCAGCTTGCCTCAGGCATGGGAATGGTGGCTCTGGTGGACGCCGTTTTCATGGGTGTCGCCGCCTTCCTTTTCATGGCCTACATCAACCCCACGCTCACACTTATCGCCGTCGCCCCGACCCCGGTGCTCGCCCTGCTCACCCGGTTTCTGTCGGCCAGGCTGCACCGTCGCTTCAAAAAGGTCCAGGAACAGTTTTCGGTGCTCACCGAGTTCGCGCGGTCCACGTTTTCCACAATTCGCCTGATCAAGGCCTACAACCAGGAAAAGCCGCAGGCGGCGCGGTTCAACGAACTGGGCGAAACCTACGTTCGGGACAATCTGCGGCTCGCCGTGATCTATGGCACGCTGTTCCCGATCTCCGGCCTCATCGGGAACGTCAGCATGCTCCTCGTCCTCTTCTTCGGAGGACGCATGATCATCGATCAAACCATCACGGCAGGGGATTTCGTTGCCTTTATCAGCTACCTGTTTCTGATGACCTGGCCCATGATGGCGATGGGGTGGGTGGCCGACCTCTTCCAGCGAGGCGTGACGTCCCTGGGCAGAATACGGGGACTGCTCGAGGAAACGCCGTCCCTGCAGGATTCGCGGGATTCCGATTCCGCGGGGATCGTCCGGGGGGAGATATCGATCCGGGGACTTTCCTTCAGCTACCCGGGCCGGCGGCAACCCGCCCTGGATCGGATCGACCTTGACATCACGCCCGGGCGGTTCCTCGGCATCGTGGGAAGGACCGGTTCGGGCAAGACCACTGTGTGTCATCTCATCGCGAGGCTATATCCCATACCGGACGGCACCATCTTTCTCGACGGAAAGGACGTCAATGGGCTGACTCTTGCGGCGGTGCGCGGCGCAATCGCGTACGTTCCTCAAGACGTGGTGCTTTTCTCGGACACGGTGGCCTACAACATCACCATGGGACGGCCTGACGCACCCATGGAGGAAATCGAGGCCGCGGCCCGCGCCGCGTCGATTCACGACGAAATTGTCGCCATGAAGGACGGCTACGAAACCCGCATCGGCGAGCGGGGCGTGAAACTCTCGGGCGGGCAACGCCAGCGGCTGGCGATCGCCAGGGCACTGTTGCTGAACCGCCCGATCATCATCATCGACGACGGGCTTTCCGCCGTGGACATGGAAACCGAGCACGCCGTCATCCGGTCCATCGCCGAGTACCTGGCGGGCAGGACGTGTATCGTGGTGTCCCACCGGGTGGCCCCCCTGGCGGATGCCCACGAGATCCTCGTGATGGAGGGGGGACGCATCGTGGAGCGGGGCGGTCACGAACACCTTTTGAGCCGCGGCGGCTTTTACGCGACCATTTACAGGCAGCAGACCAACCAGCGCTAACAGCCGGGGAAAGCGTTTCGCGCCGCCGCTCGGGGAGATGTGCGGCGGCGAGGCGCCGGCTGTCGACAGGTGCGGCAATGCAGCACGATCACGGGTATTTCGAAGGGGATCAAATCGGCAGTATCGGCGACTTGCGCCTGTGGCGGCGCATCCTGGCCTTCATCCTTCCCCAGTGGAGATGGGTCGCCGGGGCGGTGCTGCTCTCCTTCGTCGTCACCGGCGCAGGCCTGACCCTCCCCCGCCTGCTGCAGGTCGCCATCGACCGTTACCTCATCGACGAAACGCTTCCCATCGAGCAGCGTCTGGCAGGGGTGGCCGAACTGGCGTCGATCTTCCTCCTGTTCGTCGTGATCGGTTTTGTCGCGAACTTCTTCCAGGTCACCGTGCTGGAATGGACCGGGCAGAGGATCATGCACGCGCTGAGGCAGAGGCTGTTCACTCACGTCGTGCGCCTCGATCTCACCTTCTTCCACTCCCATCCCGTCGGGCGCCTCGTGACGCGCCTCACCAACGACATTCAGAACATGTACGAGATGTTCACCTCGGTCATCATCACCCTGTTCAACGAAGGCGTGAGGCTGGCGGCCATTCTCGTCATCCTGTTCTGGATGAATGCGGGCCTCGCCCTGATTCTGAGCCTCACCTTTCCCGTCATGCTCGTGATCACGTACTGGTTCGGGCGCCTGAGCCGAGACGTGTTCCGCGAGATCCGCTCGCACCTGGCAGGGATCAACGCCTTCATCCAGGAAGCGGTGGGGGGCATGTCCGTGATCCAGCTTTTCCTGCGCGAATCGGACATTCGAAAGCGGTTCGGGAGCCTCAACGACCGGTACTACCGTGCAGCGTATCGGCAGATCCGGATATTCGGAATCTTCGTTCCGCTCATCGAAGTGCTGAGCTCGATGTCGATGGCGTTGATCGTCTGGTACGGGGGCAGGGAAATCCTCGACGACCGGATGACCATCGGCATCCTCACCGCATTCATTTCCTACATGAGGCTTTTCTTTCAGCCGATCCGGGAACTGTCGCAGAAGTATTCCATCGTGCAGTCGGCCATGGCATCGGCGGAGAGGATCTTTCATCTCCTGGAAGTGAAGGACGCTCTTCCCGCTGCGTCAGCTCCGGTCAGGATCGCCGACGTTCGCGGGGACATTGCCTTCACGAACGTGGAATTCGCCTACGAACCGGGGCGTCCCGTGCTCCGGGGTCTCTCCTTCCGCCTCATGCAGGGGGAGACCCTGGCCATCGTCGGGGCGACGGGGTCGGGCAAGACCACCGTCATCAGCCTGCTGGAGAGGTTCTACGATCCCATTTCAGGGCGGATCGAACTGGACGGGACAGACCTGCGGCACCTCGACACGCACTGGTTGAGAGAGCAGATCGGCCTGGTGATGCAGGACGTATTCATCATACCGGGCACCCTGAGGCAGAACGTGCTGCTGGACCGCGAGCTTCCGGAACGGGAACTTCAGGAGATGATCCGCCTGTCGCAGCTCTCGGGCGTGGTGCGGGCGCTCCCGGAAGGGCTCGAAACGAAGATCGGGGAAGGCGGGTCGGATCTGTCGGCCGGCCAGAAGCAGCTGCTCGCGCTGGCCAGGGTGCTGGTGCGAAATCCGCGTATCCTGGTGCTCGACGAAGCCACGGCAAACGTCGACACGCAGACGGAAATGCTCGTGGAACAAGCCATCAGCGCCGTGCTGTCCAACCGGACGAGTATTGTGGTGGCACATCGACTGTCCACGATCAGGAGAGCCGACCGCATCCTGGTCATGGAGCAGGGGCGGATCGTGGAAGAAGGGTCCCACGAAGATCTGATGCTGCTCGGCGGGCTCTACAGCCACCTCCAGTCGCTCCAGAACGGCGCGCAGCTCTCCCAAAGGTCGTAGCCGTGATCGGGGCGTCCTGCCCGGGCAGCCTGATTCATGCACCGATGACCGCGACCACCAACCCTTTCGTCAGGTTTCGTTCCTTACGGCAGCCGTATTTCTTCGTCGTTCGGACGGCCGGGCCAAGGGCATCAAAGCTGCGGGCCGCCCTGCCGCCCCGCCCGCTCCTGCCGTTGAACTCCATGCTTTGGCCGGGACCCCCGCCACGCGCTAGAACAGCCCTTTCACCCACGGGATGGCCCACACGATGAGCGGGGCGATGACCAGGGCCGGCAGGAATCCGGCCAGGCGGATATCCTTCAATTCGAGCAGCTTGAGACCGATTCCGAGGATGAGCAGACCCCCGGTGGCGGTCATTTCGAGGATCATGGGTTCGGTCAGTATCCGGGACAGGACGTTGGCAAACAGCGTGATGCTCCCCTGGTAGGCCAGGAGAGTGACGGCCGACAATGCCACTCCCCACCCCAGGGCGGCGGAAAAGGCGATGGACGCGAAACCGTCGAGCAGTGCCTTGATGGACAGAAGCCGGTAATCCCCCGTAAGGCCGTCTTCGATGGAGCCGAGAATGGCCATCGGGCCGATGCAAAACACCAGGCTGGAAGTCACGAACGCTTCTCCGAAAGTCCTGCTGCGGCCTCTCGAGAGCAGCGCCTGCAGGGTGGAGCCGAGCCGCTCGAGTCCCTCCGTGATCTTCAAGGCTTCCCCCAGGATGCCGCCCAACAGGATCGCCCCGAGCACGATCAGGATGTTTTTCGTTTCGAGGGCCATTTGCAGCCCGATCAGGATCGTGAGCAATCCCAGGCCATGCAGGACGGTGGCGCGGATTCTCTCCGGCAGCCGCGCCCCGAGGCAGACCCCGACGGTGGTGCCCGCCAGCACCGTTGCCATGTTGATGTATGTCCCCGTCATGAACCCGTCTCCAGGCGGTGGGACTCCGAAGATGCGGTGACGTTTGTCGCGGTGTCGGCTTTTTCCAGCCGTGCCGTTCTCTCCAGCAGGGAAGGGTGGGAATAGTGGAACCACACGTAGAGCGGGTGCGGCCTGAGGTTGGACAGGTTGTCGGCGGCCAGTCGCTTGAGAGCGGCAAGCAGCGGGCCGGAAGAGCCGATGAACCGCAGAGAAAAATCATCGGCCTCTCGCTCGTATCGCCTCGCAATGGCCATGTACAAAGGTTTGAGAAAGAATCCCGCCTTCTGCCACACGATTCCGAGAAGGAAAAGCCCCACGTAAGGTCGGGCCGACTCGAAACCGAAAGTCGTGTAAAGCTCGGGCCGATCGATCAACTGGTGCGTGGCGAAAAGCGCCGCCAACAGGGAAGCCTCGAACAGGAGCAACTGCTTCGGGATGTGCCTGCATTTCAGGTGACCCAGTTCGTGGGCGAGCACCGCGAGGATTTCCTGGTGGCTGTGCGATTCCAGCAGCGTATCGTAGAGCACCACCTGCTTGGTCCTGCCGAGCCCCGTGAAATAGGCGTTGGTATGGCGGCTGCGCATTTGCGCGTTCATCTGGAGTATTTTCTTCACCCTGACGCCGTGGTCCTCCATAAGGGTCTTGATCTTCTTCGCCAGGAGCTCGTCCCGGACGGGTTCGAATCTGTTGAAAAGCGGGGCGATGAATATGGGATAGAGCACCACCAGGAGCACCTGGACGGCCGAGACGACGAGGAATCCCCAGAACCACCAGGTGTCCGGAGCCGTATCCATGATCCGGATGAGCGGCGATACCAGGACGACAAAGAGAACCAGGGCGATGGCGGCCGACTTGACGTGATCCGTCACCCACAGCCTGACCGTGGAGCGGTTGAAACCGTACTTCTGCTCGATGACGAAGGTCTCATGGTAGTCGAAAGGCAGGTCGACGACGGCTGAGATCACCGCGGGAACCAGCAGGAAAAGGAGGCCTCCGCCGATATTGCCGAGCTTCCACTGCTGGATTTGCCCTTCCAGCCCGACCAGGAATCCCGACACGATGACAGCCAGGAGGACGGATTGCCCCACGACCTCCCGCACGGTTCCGAGGCGGCTCCTGGCCGCACCGTAGGCATTGCTCCGGGCCAGGGCTGCATCGTCGATGAATCCTTCGAAAGAAGTCGGAACCCCGCTGCCGTGTTTCTTCATGAACCGCAGGTTGAGCCGTTCCATCACCACGGCGCACACAGTCTGGGAAATGTAGAGCGTCAGGAAGGCAATGAAAAGAGTGTTGACCTGGATCATGCCGATTCGAGACCGATCGCTTTGCCTGAATGGGTTGATTTGCGCTTGTCCGTGCAGAGTTCTCCTGCTCGGCTAAGATAATTCAACCCTGCGTGCCTGAAAAGGGAAAACGATCCGTTGTCGGCGGAAACGGGTGCCCGCCCGATTGATTTTTGCCCGGTGGAACACTATCATCATCGTTGATGGATAATCGAATGAGAATTATTACAGTAATCAGTCGCGAAACCGAGCTCGAACAGGAGGTATGAAGATGGCCGTCTGGAAATGCAACAACTGTGGCAACACCGTCGATCTGACAGCCCCGCCCGACGTCTGCCCTTCCTGCAAAGAGAAGTGCGAATTCGTCGACGTGTCCTGCTACATCCCGGAATGCGGGGGCCCCGGATCGGGAAACGTCAATGAACAGGTCTTTCAGGAAAGCTACGGAAAAGGAAAAGGAAAGAAATAGGGCATGCCCTCCATCCGTTCCACGACTTTGTCCCATTCCGCGCTTCGCCTGCAAGAATTCCCGGCGGAAGCCGGCGAATAGCCGGCTTCCGCTCCCCGCTCATCGTGTGGCCGACCTCTGTTTCGCGTGCTCCATTGCCCGGCCGGGTGCGCGGGCGTTGGGTTTCCCTCCGCCTTGCCTTGCCGGACAAAGGGTTTGTGGGATCCGATGCTTCTCCGCATCCAAACGTCTTTTTGCACACGCTTGAATTTGGAATCCGGTATCCGTAACTTGAATTCATGTAAACGGACCTTCCGGAAAGGCCGCTGCGGCGGGCTTTGGCGGATGGGGCAACGAGTCGCCGGGCGGCAACGATCGACCGCCCGGGCGTCTCATGCCCACGGACTCCGTTTCGGCCCGGCCGGCAGGATGCTCCGGCCGCGTGACGTTCCTCATTCGATCGAAGGAAGAGACACACATGTACGACAAACGAACCCTGCACTTGAAGGTCCAGGAACTTTGCGATTGCTACGCAACCACGGACCCCTTGAAAGAGATGTCCAGACTGGCACAGGAGCCGGCTACCGAGGAAGGCGCCCTGAAATGGATCGCCCTGGCCGTCCTTCACGGCATCAACGGCAACGCCAGGAAAATTACCCTGACCAGGACCGGCGACGGGCGGGTGAAGGTCACGGCCAAGTACCGGAAGTCGGGTCTGCCTTCCCCCGGAGCTGAAATCGGACAGAAGGTCTTCGACGCCGTGAAGGGCATCACCCACATCGAGGAGGAGAAAGGCAAGATGCCGGTGGCTTTGGGGATTCGGGACAGCAGCATCGAAGTCGTGGTGAAAACCGAAAAGGGCGAGGAGGGAGACGAGCTTTCCATCGCGTTTCCCGCCTGACGGGCCGTCGGAGACGCGCGATCGGCTCATCCGGGAAATGCGCTTTTTCATGCTTCGCGGGTGAAGCGCAGCATAATGGAGAATTGCGGTCTAACGAATTCCCTACGGGCCGCCATGGTTCCGGACGATTCTTTTTGTGGCGGCATGCCGCTCGAGGCTGGTCGAAGGCGGATCACGTCGGGGACATCAGGCGGGGGGACATATGAGCGAGGCATCAGGGCCGGGCAAGGGAACACGGCAGGTGGAAATAGATTTTTTCCGTATCGATGACGCACCCGGGATCGCCCGGCTTTTTCGCGAGGTCTACGGAGAAGGTTATCCCATCAAGACGTACACCCTCCCGGATCGGTTGATCGAGGAGAATGCCGCCGGTCGCATCATCTCCAGCGTGGCCCGGACCCCAGCCGGGGAAGTCGTCGGGCATGATGCGCTCGTTCGCCTGGATCCGGCCGGTCAGCTCTATGAGAATGCGGCAGGAGCGGTTTTGCCCTCTTTTCGCGGGCAACGCGTTTTCCCCAGGGTGTTCAGGCACTCCATCGTCGATGCCTCGAAACGTTTCGGCGTGGAAACGATCATCGGAGAACCGGTGTGCAACCATCCCCACGTGCAGAGGATGTGTTTGGAACTGGGCTTCATAGAATCGGGCCTTGAAATCGATCTTATGCCGGCGACAGCCTATAGTCCCGACCCGTGCGCATCCGGCCGCGTTTCCGTTCTCCAGGGATGCTTCAGGCACAAACCCGCAGCGCAGGCAGTCCATGTTCCCTCGACGTATCGCCGTGAGTTGGAGTACCTGTATGAGGATTTCAAGCTGGAACGAACATTCGTTCATTCGGGAGGTGTTATGCCCGCCGGGGAGAGCAGCCGGGGAAGCTTGAACCTTTTCGACCTCGCCCAGGTCGCAAGGATTGCGGTAGAAGGCATCGGGCGGGATTTCGAGTCATTCATCGCCCGCATGGAAAGCGAAGCGCGGCAGAAAGGCATGCGGATCCTCCATGCGTGGCTGCCGCTCGCGTCCGCGTTTGCACCCGTGGCCACGGATATCCTGCGCGGGCACGGCTATTTCCTCGGGGGCATGCTGCCATGCCTGGCCAACGGTGACGGTCTGCTGATGCAGAAGGTGAGCCAAACGCCGGACTGGGAAGGCATCGTGCTCTACTCGGAGCGTGCACGGAGGATAGGAGAAATGATCAGGCGCGATTGGAAATGCGTCATGCAGGGGTGAAAGAACGGTGCTCGACAGGAGTTCGGAGTCTGCCGCGGTGAGCCCGGGGGGTTGGGTGCTGTGAAGGCTTCCCGTGAGCGATTCGAGTCTCGTAGTGGAACGGGTGATCGCGCTCGGTGATTCTCATGGCCAGGTTGTTGCGACGGCACCATTTTCGAATGTGCCGGCAATCTGCGGGTAGTCGTTTACCCGAGGACCCATAAAAAGTGGCTTTTCCCGCTCTTCTGATCGGCCATGGCAAGGTGGGAATTGTCCCGGTGCACATATTCCCTGTTGAAGGTGCCGTTACCGCCTGGTTATGGAGTTCGACGGCATTGCCGGAGGAGCCGTACAGGCGCCGACGGACGACTAAGAACCGACTGTGCGGCAGCAGCCGGGCGGCTGCGGGCATTGCGGCGCATCCTGGCCTGCAAACCGCATGCGTTCGATCCGGAGCCAACCATCCGGGATCGATGGAGCGCCTCGATGTGACAACGGTGGGGTGAGTCATCGACCGAGTATCTCATCGTGGGAGTTTGGATGGTGCAAAGCGTTGCGGGGGGGAAGGGGAGTCGGCGGAAGCGGCCCGGACTTTCCATGTGGAGTCCTACAGGCGGGTGAACCGGCTCATCGTGAAGAGGAACGGAGCCCCCTGCCGCGCCCGATTGGACGGGTGATGCGCTTTCAGTGGCCCCGGCAAGGAGACCGGGGCCTTACTTGGGAGAACCCGCCGAACACGTCTCCCTGGACCCGATGTAGGGCGGCAGGTCGTCGGCGGTGAGCCTCTTGGCAAGCCGGCTGCGCAGCTTGATGATGGCCTTGGTGTGGATCTGCGAAATGCGCGATTCCGTGTAGCCGAGCGCCGTGCCGACTTCCTTCATCGTCAGTTCGTCATAGTAATACAGGGACAAGACCAATTGCTCCTTCTCGGTCAGGGTTCGTATGGCGTCTGCGAGATGGCGCTGGATCTCCTGCCGGTAGGCATGCTGAAAGAGCTCCTCGGAATCGGACGCCAGAGAGCCCGACTCGCCGTTCTCCAGGAGCGCCTCGTTGATGTTCTCGGGTAGAAAGGAAATGCCCTTGATCTCGTCGAGCAGCCGGTGATAGTCCTCGATCCTGATGTTGAGCTCGCCCGCAACCTGCTCGTCGGAAGGACAGCGGCCCAGCTTCTGCTCCAGGGCGGAAAACGTTCTTTCAAGAACGTTGCCCTTCTGACGCAAGGACCTCGGGACCCAGTCCATGGCGCGAATCTCATCGAGCATCGCTCCCCGAATCCTGATCTTCGCATAGAACTTGAACGGGATGCCCTGGCCCGAATCGTACTTGTCCACGGCGTCGATCAGTCCGATGACGCCCGCGCTGATCAGGTCGTCGATGGAAACGTGGTCCGGCAGCCTCGAGAACAGCCTCAGGGCCATGTGTTTGACCAGGTCGCTGTGTTTCAATATGACCAGTTCCTTGGTCTCGCCCCCGGCGTCTTCAATGGGACATGGGTTTTCTGTCATGCTTCTCATCGGTTCCATGGCATCTCTTTTTCCTGCTGAGTCATGCATTGAGAATATGTTTCCTGAAAAAACGGATCGTTCCGTGATTCGTATTCGGCGCAGCTTTCCTGATGCCTTCGGCAACGCGCATGAACGCGGCGGTGGAAGGGGCTTCGGGAAAGGCTTCCATCACGGGACGCTGTTCAATTACGGCTTGGTGTATGCACGGATCGTGAGGGATACTGCCCAGGTAATCCAGTGACAGGCCGTCCAGAAGATGGTCCGCCGCTTTGCAGAGCCTGGAAAAGATATCCTTTCCGGCTCTTGCGCCGCGCACACCGTTGGCCAGGACTCCGAAGTGGCGTTCCCGATACTTGGTGTAAAGCGTTTCGATCAGTGTGTATGCATCGGCGATGGAAGCGGGATCGGAATTGACCACGATGATCTTTTCCTGAGCGGCGAGATTGAAATAGAGGACCGTATCGGAGATCCCCGCGCCGGTGTCGATCAACAAGACGTCGATCTCTGTTTCGAGACCGTCGAGCATTTCCAGGAAAATGAGCTTTTGTTCGTCGGTGAAGCGAGTGAGCGTGCGTTTTCCCGAAATCGCGGGCAGGATCCTGATCTTGCCCGGACCGGCGATCAATACTTCCTCCAGCGTCCTCCTTCCCTCCAGCACATCCCTGATGCTGTACTGCGGACTCAGGCCCAGGAGGACATGAATGTTGGCGAGGCCGAGGTCGCCGTCGATGATCAGCACTCTCTGGCCCAGACGGTCGAAAGCGATCGCCAGGTTGACGACGACGCTGCTCTTCCCGACGCCGCCCTTCCCACTGCTCACCGATATTGCCCGGACGGAACGACGGTCTTTGCAGGAAGCCTGGGACGCCGCATTCTTCGATGCCGCTTTGAGCGCCCTGCGCATCCCGATCTTCACTGGTGGCTTCGCGTTAACCTTTTGCATCCCATCGTTCCATACGGAGTGGAAAGCGACAAATCCCCCCGACCCTGCATCGGCCCTCCGGCGATCTCTTCCCTGAAAGCGATTGCCGGCCCGAATCACCGGGCCTTGAGGCGAACAACACCCTCCGGCTCGCGGACGACATCGACGGCACAACCAACCCTCGGTCGTCCCGCAGACCGCTGCCGGTGTCTATACTTTCCTGGTTTTGCGCTCTGTTATGTGAATAAGTCAGGTGCCGAAAAACCGACGCCCTCGCCCTATATTGCCTGTCCCCGCAGCGGGTATCCCGCCGCCTCCGCCGGGGTACTGTCGTTCCGCTCGTGCCGCATTTTTTTACAATCAGAACAATGAAAAATGTTTAGTGAGTTTGCCATATGGATATTCACAAGGTGTGCCAATATGTGTGAAATATGGATCAAGTTTGCAGAAATAATGTCCAAAAATTCATTAAAAGTTGACAATAGACCTGTTTTTTCGCTTCGATGCACATTCAGCCGGAAAAGAGGGATGCCGTTCCGGGCGCACTGTGGTGACCGGTGTCCTTGTGTCCGGAAAGGGCCTTGCGATTCCTATGGATGCAATTCCAGGCAATTGAGAAAACTCTGATATAGATGTTCCAGTTTAATGTATGAAAAACCCGATGTACGGGCATGTCGTTGCTGCGTCAATGCATTGACGCTGTCAGAATATTGACGTCTTCGAAGGGGGGAATGTTTGGGATTGCCGTCATTGAAATGACGGGAAAAGCATGGCAGTGGGACGAATTCCGAGATGCGGAGCCGATTTGGAGCGATGAGAGCGATCGGCCGGCCCGTGCCGTGAACGGCGCCTGCCCCGGACGGGCGTTGGGTGGGGGCTGAGCATTCCCGCGGGGATTCGAAGAGCCGGCGCGTTGCGCTCAGGTATCCGTGAGGCAGCTGTCAGTGCGGGTTGAACTCCGGCGATGGGGATGTGTCAAACTTTCGACATCCCATGATCGAGGGCTGGAGGGAAGGGTGGGCGTCCTTTTTCCCGGGCTGGTCGCCGCAGTTTGATGGTTTTGCCCGGACGGGGCGAGACTTCGGCAGGAGACGGTCACTGTTCGTAAAGAGGACAGTTGTCCGTGCGCCCGCATCTTCGGTGTGTCGGCAACACCATTGGCGACAATGTCGATCGGCGACGATCGGGCAGGGGGTAAAAGGCGCGTCGGTTCGGGCCCACGCAAGCGGACGTTCCGTGGGATGAAGCGCACGGTCCTTTGTGCGCCGACGCCTCATGCGTCGCACTTTCGGACCCGGCATGCGAGTGAGGGGGGGAGGCGATTCAGGCGGAATCGCGGCGGTCGATGCGGCCGTTGGCTTCCAACAGGGGGAGGATATGGTCGAGGATCCCGTTGATGAAAGCGCCGGAATCCGGGCTGCCGAAAGTCTTGCCCAAGTCGATGGCTTCGTTGATGGAAACCTTGGGGGGGATATCGAAGCAGAAAAGCATCTCGAAGACCGCAATCCTCAGGATGTTCCGGTCCACCAGCGACATGCGGGCCAGCCGCCAGTGTTCGGACGCGGACGTGATCATTTCGTCGATCCTGGCGCGGTGCAGGCTGACTCCCCGGACGATTTCCTCGGCGAAGGGTCTCACCTCCGCGGGGACGCGGTGTTTTTCATCGTCGTCAAACAGTTGATAGTAAAGACCGAGTGCCTCTTCCGGAGGCAGTTCGGCCATTTCCATCTGGTACAGCACCTGCAATGCTATTTCTCGAGAACGCCTGCGTCGACCCATTCTTACACTTCACCCGTGTTCAGTCGGAATCCGGATGCGTGGCCTCCGTCCGCCCATGGGGCGGAACGGCCCATGAAGACGGGAGGCTACGCTCGAGGGACCCGGCCCGTTTCAAGACATCTGCTTGATCAGATTCGCCATTTCGATGGCGGCGACCGCCGCGTCCCATCCCTTGTTGCCCGATTTCGAGCCCGCCCGTTCGATGGCCTGCTCGATGGTGTCCGTGGTCAGAACCCCGAAGGAAATGGGCACCCCCGCTTCGAGCCCGGCGTGCGCGATGCCTTTGGAGACCTCATTGGCGACGTAGTCGAAATGCGGGGTCGCGCCTCGGATAACCGCACCCAGGCAGATCACCGCGTCGTAGCGCCCGGTCGAAGCCGCCTTCTTCGCAACCAGGGGAATTTCGAACGCCCCCGGCACCTTGAACACGTCGATGTTTTTTTCTTCGGCGCCGCTTCTCTTGAGCGCGTCGAGCGCTCCGCCGAGGAGCCGTTCGCCGATGAAATCATTGAAGCGACTCACCACGATTCCGAACCTCAACCCCTGAGCCAGCAATTTCCCTTCATAGATTTTCATCGGGTTCTTCCTTTTGCGTGACGCAACTCATGATGTGCCCCATTTTCGCGCACTTCGTGGTCAAGTACCTGATATTCTCTTCATTGGGCGGGATTTCCAGGGGGACGCGCCCCGTGACCGTGATCCCGTATCCCTGCAATCCCACGATTTTCTTCGGGTTGTTGGTCATCAACCGCATTTTCTTGATGCCCAGGTCCACGAGCATCTGGGCGCCTATGCCGTAATCGCGCAAGTCGGGCTCGAAGCCGAGCGCCACGTTCGCTTCCACCGTATCGTAGCCGTCTTCCTGGAGGGCATAGGCCTTGATCTTGTTCACGATGCCGATGCCTCGTCCTTCATGGTTGCGCATATAGAGGATGACACCCTTGCCTTCCCGTGCGATCTGGCCCATGGCAGATCGAAGCTGCCCGCCGCAGTCGCACCGAAGGGAACCGAACACGTCGCCCGTGAGGCACTCCGAATGGACTCTCACCAGGACTTCGTCCTGCGGGGTGAGATCGCCTTTGACCAGGGCGAGGTGACAATGCTCGTCGATCTCGTTCGTGTAGGCAATCACCGTGAATTCTCCGCCGAAAGAAGTCGGCAGGTTGGCGACCGCCGCCCGATGAACGAAAATCTCGTTGGCCATCCGGTACCGGATCACGTCCGCAACGGTCACGATCTTCACGTCATGCTCGCGAGCGAAGACTTCGAGGTCGGGCATGCGGGCCATGGTCCCATCGTCTTTCATGACCTCGCAGATGACGCCGGCCGGCCTCATCCCGGCCAGGCGCGCAAGATCCACCGAACCTTCCGTTTGGCCGGTCCGTACCAGCACGCCCCCCTTTTTCGCCCGAAGAGGAAAAACATGCCCGGGGCTGACGATGTCGTCAGGCCTGACGTCGTCGGCGATGGCCGTGAGAATGGTGTGGCAGCGGTCCGCGGCGCTGATTCCCGTCGTAACGCCCTTCCTGGCTTCGATGGATACGGTGAAGGCCGTCTGAAACTGCGACAGGTTGTGGCTGACCATCATCGGCAGACGCAACCGGTCGACCATTTCAGGAACAAGGGAAAGGCAGATCAGGCCGCGTCCGTACTTGGCCATGAAATTGATCGCTTCAGGGGTCACCATTTCGGCAGCCATGCACAGATCCCCCTCGTTTTCGCGATCCTCGTCGTCCACCAGAATGACCATCTTGCCCTGACGGATGTCCTCCAAGGCTTCAGGGATGGTTGAACAAGGCATCTAAAGAGCTCCTTTTCGAGAAGTAATGCAGATGCTCAGCGCGATGTGGATGCATCCGGACAGTCTTTATAACATTCGCTTTTGTCATTCTCAAGTTCCTGAAAGCAGGATGCTTTCACAACCATCACAACGGCATGTTCGCGTTCTTTCGGGCGGACCGGCTCCATACCCAGCCCGGAACCGCCGCTGCAGGGGCCGAATGGCGCCCGTCCGCGGGAGACAAGCCGGATGGAACCGCATTCGCATCACAAGAAACCGTGCCGGCGGAGAAAATCTTCGTCGATGCGGCTCGAGTCGGCAGGCGTGCCGAGCTTCTCGGACCAACCTCCGAGCATCCGTTCGACGTATTTGCCGATGAGATCGGTCTCGATGTTCACTTCGTCCCCCTTTTGCAGGTCGTCGATGGTGGTCTCGGCCGCCGTGTGAGGGACGATGTTCACGTCGAACCGCCCCCGGGAGCAACCGTTCACGGTGAGGCTTATGCCGTTCACGGCTATGGAGCCCTTGGCGATGACGTAGCGGGACAACGCGTCGGGGAGTTCGAAGAAGAGCCGCCAGGACCGTCCTTCGCGGACCCGATCCCGAAGAATGCCGATGCCGTCCACATGGCCGCTCACGATATGTCCGCCGAGCCGGTCTCCCATGCGGAGGGCGCGCTCGAGGTTCAATCGCCTGCCCGGCTGTTTGGACCCCAGCGTGGTACGGCTCAGCGTCTCGGCGGAGACGTCGGCCGTGAAAGTGTCTCCCCGAAAATCGACCACCGTCAGGCACGCCCCGTCGACGGCGATGCTCTCCCCCAGCGAAAGCCCACCCATGGAATGCCGCGGCTTGATGACCATCCCGGCATCAACTCCGTGACGCTCCAGACGCAGCAGGATTCCCGTTCCTTCGATGAGTCCCGTGAACATGTGCTCTCTTCCCGGTCCATTCAGTAAAGGTGTTCGGTCAGTCTTCCGGACAGCATGACATCCTCTCCGAAACGCCTGACACGCACGTCGAATACGGGCACGGCGTCCGCCATGCGTTCGCGGGCCCTGCCGCGGACCATGGGAGTTCCCGCCGGATCGCCCAGAACCTTGGGGGCGTAGAAAAAGTGGAAATCATCCGCCAGGCCGTTGTCCAGAAAAGCGCCGAGCACCGTGGCGCCGCCTTCCACCAGCAGACTGCAGAGTCCTTTCGATCCGAGCGCCCCGAGCAGTTCGGGGAGATGAATCCCGCCCTTGCCGGAAGACAGCCGCATCACCTCGGCGCCCGCATCCACGAGAGCTTTTTCCCTCGCACTCGGAGCGTCCCGTCCGCAGACCACCATGAGGGGGAATTCCGCGGCGGTGCGCACCAGGGCGCTTTCCAGAGGCAAACGCAAGCGGGAATCGAGGACGATGCGCACGGGCTGCCGGCAGGCGGGTCTTCGCTTGATTCTTGCGGAAAGCAGGGGATCGTCCGCGAGGGCCGTCCCGATGCCGATCAGGACCCCGTCGGAAATGCAGCGCAGGCGGTGTGCGAACTTCCTCGACCGCTCGTTGCTGATCCATTTGGAATCGCCCGAAGAGGAGGCGATCGCTCCGTCGAGGGTAGCTGCGGCCTTGAGGGTCACATAGGGAAGGCTGGTGGTGACATGCTTGATGAAGGGCTGATTGAGCGCGCGACATTCCTTTTCGAGAATGCCCGCCTGGACCTGCAGACCGTGAGACCTGAGAAAGGAAGCTCCGCCTCCCCGGACTCCCGGGTTGGGATCCTCCATGCCGATCATGACCCTGGCGACACCGGAATCGAGAACCGCGCGCGTGCACGGCGGCGTCCTGCCTTGATGATTACACGGCTCGAGCGTCACGTACAAGGTTGCGCCTCTCGCTTTTTCGCCCGCCCGCCGCAGTGCGTTCACTTCGGCATGGGGTCCTCCGACGAATTCATGGAAACCTTCCGCGACCGTGGTTTTTCCACGCACGACGACCGCCCCGACCATGGGGTTGGGACTCGTGCGGCCGGCACCTTTTGCCGCCAGGCGCAACGCCCGTTTCATGAAGAAGCGGTCCTCGGAGGAATCGTTTCGGCTCATGTTCAAATGCTCGCCTCTATCCGGGAGCGCGCGGAACAACCCGCCTCCATGGTCGCGGGCGCGTCACGAAAACAGGGGAAACGCCGAACAGAACTCGGCAACCTCGGCCCGGAGGCGCGCCAGAGCCGGTTCGTCTCCCGCCGATTTCAGACCCCGGTGCATGAATCCGGCCACCGCTTTCATGTGATGGGGCAAAATTCCCCTCGTGGCCAAAGCCGCCGTCCCGATGCGGATACCGCTGGTGACCTGGGGTTTCTGCTGATCGAACGGGATGGAATTCTTGTTCACGGTTATTCCGGACTTGTCCAACGTCTCTTCGGCGACCCTGCCGGTCATGCCCTGAGGCGTGAGGTCGACGAGCATCAAGTGATTGTCGGTGCCCCCGGAAACCAGCCGGTACCCCAGCGCCATCAGCTCTTCCGCCAGGGCCGCGGCGTCGGCCACCACCCGCTGCTGGTATTCCTTGAAGGAGGGCTGGAGTGCTTCGCGGAAGGCAACGGCCTTGGCCGCAATAACGTGCATCAGCGGGCCGCCCTGGATACCGGGAAAGATCTGGCTGTCGAGAAGCCTGGTGTAATTCGAATGGGAAAGGATCAGCCCCCCACGGGGTCCCCTGAGCGTCTTGTGCGTGGTGGAAGTCACGAAGTCGGCGTGCGGCACCGGGCTGGGATGAAGACCGGAGCAGACGAGTCCTGCGATGTGGGCCATGTCGACCATGAGGTATGCGGCGATTTCCTTGGCGATTTGCCCGAAGCGGGCAAAATCGATGATGCGCGGATAAGCGCTGGCTCCCGCAATGATCAGCTTGGGGCGGTGCTCGCGCGCCAGTCGCGCAACCTGGTCGAAGTCGATCTTTTCGGTGTCTTTCCGGACGCCGTACGACACGACGTTATAGAGCTTGCCCGAGAAGCTTACAGGGCTGCCGTGCGTGAGATGACCTCCCTGACGAAGGTCCATGCCGAGCACGGTATCGCCGGGCTGGAGAACGGCGAAGAATATGGCCATATTGGCCTGGGAACCGGAATGAGGCTGCACGTTCGCATATTCCGCGCCGAAGAGTTTCTTGGCTCTTTCCTGGGCCAGTCTTTCGGCCATGTCCACAAACTCGCAGCCGCCGTAATATCGCTTTCCGGGGTAACCTTCCGCGTATTTGTTCGTCAGCACTGAGCCCTGAGCTTCACGAACCGCCTCGCTGACGAAATTTTCGGAAGCGATGAGCTCCAACTTGCCTCGCTGTCTCTTTTCCTCCTCACAGATCACATCGGCAATTTCAGGATCGATGCGTTCGAGCGTGGACATGATCTTCCCTTCCCTGTGATGAATCCTATATAAATTTCAAAACCTAAAAGTTGAGCGCAAGGCGATGGGGACACCCTGCTGCGAAAAGTGACGAAAACGGTCCGGACAAGCGTGTTAAATGTAACCTTGAACCGTCCCGCGGCATAGAGGGGCGCAAAGGTTTTTGCCCACATCGACCGGGGTTCCCGCTCCCACGCCGTCGCTCGCAGTCCGCCACCGGGGGCGCGGGAAAGACGGAGGCCGAAGAAGTGTCGGTATCAGGCATCGACCAGGCGGTCGATCAGTTCGATCCGCCGCTGATGGCGTCCGCCCTCGAAGGGTTCCCGAAGCCAGACGTCCACAATCTGCAGGGCCATGTCCAATCCCGTGAACCGGCCTCCCATGCACAGAACGTTGCTGTCGTTGTGACGCCGGCTCATGATGGCTCCGTATGGTTCGTACGCCAGGACCGCCCGGATGCCGGAGACGCGATTCGCGGTCATGTTCATGCCGATGCCGCTCCCGCAGATCAGAATCCCGCGGTCCGCCTCATCCCTGGCGACCGCCCGGGCCACTTTCATCGCATAGTGGGGATAATCCACCGATTCGAGGCTGTTCGTTCCGGCGTCCACCACCTCGTGACCGAGAGTCCCGAGGTGCGCGACGATCTTCTCCTTCAATTCGAAACCGCCGTGATCGCATCCCACCATTATCTTCATGACCCAAGCCTCTCCCGTGCCGGCCGATCCGACCGCCGACTTCATTTTCCGGTCCATCTGCGGAAAACCAGGGTGCCGTTGGTCCCGCCGAATCCGAACGAATTCGACATGGCCACTTCGATGTGTCCCGGCCTCGCCTGGTTGGGCACGTAGTCGAGATCGCAGTCGGGGTCCGGATTTTCGTAATTGATAGTGGGCGGCATGATCTGCCGTTCCAGTGTGAGCGCCGTGTAGGCGGCCTCCACTCCCCCGGCGGCGCCCAGCAGGTGCCCGGTCATGGATTTGGTCGAGCTGACCGCCAACTTCGCGGCATGCGCTTCGAAAATGGTCTTGATGGCCTGCGTCTCATACTTGTCGTTGAGGTCGGTGGAGGTGCCGTGGGCGTTGATGTAATCGACCGCCGAGGGCTCGATGCCCGCGTCGTCCAAGGCCATCTGCATGCAACGCGCGGCTCCTTCGCCGTTGGGTGCGGGTGCGGCCATGTGAAAAGCGTCCCCCGTGGCCCCGAAACCGATGACCTCGGCATAAATACGGGCGCCCCGCGCCAACGCCATTTCCAGCTCCTGCAGGATGAGCACCGCGGAACCTTCGCCCAGCACGAAACCGTCGCGGTCCCGCTCGAACGGGCGGGAGGCTTTCTCCGGCTCGTCGTTGCGCGTCGAGAGGGCGCGCATGGCGTTGAACCCTGCGACGCACAGTGAGGTTACGGTGGACTCGACTCCGCCGGTGATCATGATGTCGGAGATCCCGGACCGGACCATGTGAAAAGCCTCTCCCACGGCATGAGTGCCGGCGGCGCAGGCGGTCTGAATGGACAGGTTGGGGCCCTTGGCCCCGTGATAGATGGAGATCAAACCGGGAGCCATATTGCCGATGAGCATCGGAATAAAGAAAGGGCTGACCTTTCTCGGCCCCAGGTCCAAAAGGACCTTGTGCGACTCCTCCAGGGTCAGCAGTCCCCCCAGCCCGCAACCCATGACCACGCCGGCACGATGTGCAAGCTCGGGGGCAATTTCAAACCCGCAGTCTTCAAAGGCGAGCCGGGAGGCTCCCAGGCAGAGCTTGAGAAAAGGATCCATCTTGCGGAGCTCTTTCTTGGGAATGAAGTCTTCCGGATGAAAATTCTTCACCTCTCCGGCGATTCTGGTCGCGTAGGCGCTTGCGTCGAAACCGGTAATCGCCCGGATCCCGGACTTCCCCTGGATGAGGTTCGTCCAGTTCTCTTCGATCCCCACACCCAGGGGTGACACAAGGCCGATTCCGGTGATCACCACGCGTCGATTCTTCCTCGATTCCATTTCCTTCTTCTCCATGACTTATAGCGGGGCAAACGATCCGAACCGCGCGCGAGCGGGTCCTTTCTCAAGAGGAGCTTTGCGCATCAGCCCATAAACATTCCACCGTTGACGTGAATGACCTGTCCGGTGATATATCCGGCCGCCTCTGATGCCAGAAAAACCACGGCGGCCGCGACGTCCTCGGACGTGCCGCAGCGTCCGGCGGGTATCTGCCGAAGCAGGCTTTGCCTGGCCGTCTCGGGCAACGCCAGCGTCATGTCGGTTTCGATGAAGCCGGGAGCCACCGCGTTGACGGTAATGTTTCTCGACACCAGTTCGCGGGCGATGGACCGCGTGAATCCGATCAGCCCGGCTTTGGCGGCGGAGTAGTTGCATTGGCCGGCGTTGCCGATCACTCCGACCACGGAGGTCACATTCACGATCCGGCCGTATCTCTGCCGCAGCATCTGCTTGACGACCGCCTGAGTGCACAGGAATGCCCCCCGGAGGTTGGTGTCCAGCACTTCATCCCACTCCGAAGCTTTCATGAGAACGAGCAGGTTGTCGCGGGCGATCCCCGCGTTGTTGACCAGGACATCCACTCTGCCGTAGGTCTTGATGATTTCCTTGAACGCTTCCTTGACCGAATCCGCGTCCGCGATATTGAAACGGTGCAGGTGGGCGGAGCCTCCCTGGGCGGCGACCGCGGCCGCCGTCTCTTCGGCGGGTCCGGGGCTGGCGTTATAGTTGACGATGATGTCATACCCCGGTCGAGCCAGCGCCACGGCAATGCCCCTGCCGATTCCCCTGCTCGCGCCGGTCACGACGGCAACGCGCTTTTCGCTCATTCCTGTACCCTCTCCAATCAATATGGATTCACAGTGCCGGCGGCCGGCGCATCACTGCCGGGCCCACATCGGCCAGGCAGCCTTGTAAAACCTTCCTGAGGCCGCGCCGATCGTTTCAACATTTCCCGGAGCGTCCGGGAGCCGCAGGCGGGTGCCTCTCCCCGCTCACCGTTTTCGGGAACGGAAGTTCCGGAACCCGAACCGGTTTTCAATAGCATGCATGCGATTCGGGGTCAAACCTACACTTTTCACATCACCCCCGAGAACGGGGAGAACTGGATCTCTCCCTGCGGTCGAGATGACACTGTAAGCCATCACTTCCGTCAGCGCGGGGAGGTCGCGCCTCTGTAAGTAGTGGAATCCGGCCGCCCGCTATGACCTCCGAGCGCGGGGAGGACGGTCACCCTGAAAAAGCAAGGCGCCTATTTCGCGCCTATCACCCGCGCCCGTGCGGCGAGGACGGACCGGAGATCGATCGGCACTGCCGAAGTCCAGGGAACCTCGGCGAAGGGACGCTAGCTGCTTTCCCCTCGTTCGGCCCTTATCCGCTTGATGAACTCGGGAACGAATTCGAAAAGGTCGGCAACGACTCCGAAAGAGGCCACATCGAAGATGGGAGCCTGGGGGTCGCGGTTCACCGCCACGATGATCCCGGAGCCCTGCATGCCGACCACGTGCTGGATCGCCCCTGCCAGGCCCACGGCCATGTAAAGCATGGGGGCCACGGTTCGACCGGTTTGTCCCACCTGGTGCGACGGCGCGATCCAGCCTTCCTCCACGGCCCCGCGCGACGCTCCGACCGCGCCGTTCAAAAGGCCGGCGAGGTCTTCGAGCAGTTTGAAGTTTTCGGGTTTTCTCAATCCGCGACCACCCGAGACAATGACGTCCGCTTCGGTCAGTTTGGCCGTTTTGTCCGCCTCAGGGATCACCTCCAGCACCTCGACCCTGCTGCGCAGCCACTCTTCGGGTGCGGTGACGAGCTCAACACTTCCCTTGTGTCCCGGAACGGGCACCGGCTTCATGACTTTGGGCCGGACCGTGGCCATCTGGGGACGGCTGTTGGGACAGACGATCGTGGCCATGACGTTGCCGCCGAAGGCCGGCCTGGTTTGCAGCAGCAGGCCGTCCTCGCCGATGTCCAGGTCGGTGCAGTCCGCCGTCAACCCCGTCCTGACGGACGCCGCCACGCGCGGAATGAAGGAGCGGCCTATGCTGGTCGCCCCGGCGAGAAGGATCTCCGGACGCTTGCGGCGGATCAGTTCCACCAGGATGTTGGCGTAGGTGTCGTCGCGGAAGCCGGCCAGCTCCGGATGGTCGACCACATAAACCACGTCGGCGCCATAGGAGATGAGTTCCTCCGAGAGCGCGCCGTCCAGCCGGTGCCCCAGCAGCACGGCCGCCAGCGGAACGCCGCGCTTGTTCGCCAGGACCCGCCCCGCGCTCAGCAACTCGTGGCTGACCTTGTGGATGGTTCCGGAGCGCCATTCGGCAAAAACCCATACGTCGCTGTACGCGGCGATGTCGGCGGCGGGGCCTGTGCCCACCTGCGGAAGCGAGAGCGCCCCGAATTCGCACGTGTCCACACACATGCCGCACAGCGAACAGTCGTCGGAGATTTCGATTTCGGTTTCCTTCAGAGAAATAGCCCCCATGGGGCATACATCGGTGCACACGCCGCAGACGGTGCATTTCTTGCGATCGACGATGGCTTTCATATCCCTGGTACCTTGGCCTGTTTGAGGTGTCGATAGAGCTGCTCTGCCTGCTCCTGCACGGTGCCCGAAAGCTGGATGCGGTTCGTGCGGCGCGGCGGGCTGAAAACGCGGACCACCTGGGTGAAGGAGCCGCAGAGCCCCACGGAATTCGGATCGAGGCCCAAATCCGCGGCGCCCCAGACGGGGATTTCAGCCTTTTTCGCGCGCATTTTATGCCGCAGCGAAGGCACCCTGGGCTCGCCCATCTCCTTTATGACGGTGATGAGCATCGGCAGGGGCACTTTCCAGACTTCGACGCCCTCGTCCGTCTGCCGGGTCACCTTGAAATGGCGTTCGTCGAGCTTCTCCATGCTCTTGACGTACGTGGCGTAGGGAAAATCCAGAAGAGCGGCCATCTCGGGGCCGACCTGGGCTGTATCGCCGTCCACGGCCTGCTTGCCGCAAATGACCAGGTCCACGTCCCCGATCTTTCTTATGGCGGCGGAAAGCGTGGTGGCGGTAGCCCACGTGTCGGACCCCGCGAACGCCCGGTCGCTCAACAAAACGGCGTCGTCCACCCCAAGGGAAAGCGTGTCGCGCAAGGCGTCACCCGCCTGCGGGGGGCCCATCGTCACGGCGGTGACCGCCGCCCCCAGCTTGTCTTTCAGCTGCAGGCCGGCCTCCACCGCGAACAGGTCGAACGGATTGATGATGCTTTCCACTCCCTGGCGGACCAGAGTGTGGGTGTCCGGGTCTATCCTGACGTTCTTCGTATCGGGAACCTGCTTGATGCATACGACGATGTGCATGGATATCGGATTCCTCATTATTGTCGGGGCTAGAAGAACGACTCCTTCAGCCTGCTGTATTCCTTGTTCAATTCCTGACCGATGATGTTGCGCTGGATCTCGTTGGTTCCTTCGTAAATCTGGAGGATCTTCGCGTCCCGCATCATCTTTTCCACCGGATAGTCCTGCATGTAGCCGTATCCTCCGAGAATCTGCACGGCCTCGGTGGCTGCGTAGAGCGCCGCATCACCGGCGAACACCTTGCACATGGCGGCCACTTTGCTCGAATCGGGCGGATCGGTGTCCATATAGCGGGCCGCGGCGTAGATGAGCGCACGCGCGGCTTCCGTTTTGATGGCCATGTCGGCGAGCTTGTGCTGGATCGCCTGGAAGCTGATGATGGGTTTCCCGAACTGCATTCTCTTGCGGGCATATTCCACGGAGATGTCCAGAGCGCCCTGGGACAATCCGACGCCGAGCGCTCCAATCCCGGGGCGCGACTTGTCGAAGGTTTTCATGGCAACAATGAAGCCCGTGCCTTCCCTGCCGATCAACCGTTCTTTTGGAATCCGGCAGTCCTGGAACACCAGTTCCCGGGTGGCCGAGGCGCGTATGCCGAGCTTCTTTTCTTTCTTGCCGAAAGAGAAGCCGGGATCGTCTTTTTCCACGACGAAAAAGCTGGCGCCCCTGGGGCCCTTGGAACGGTCGGTAATGGCGAGCACGGAATATATTTCCGCCTCTCCGCCATTGGTGATCCACTGCTTGGCCCCATTGAGAATATAGTGATCGCCGTCGCGCACCGCGGTGGTTTGTATGCCGGATACGTCGCTGCCCGCTCCGGATTCGGTCAGTCCGAAAGCCGCAAGGCGTTTGCCTGAGGCGATATCGGGAAGGTAGGCCCGCTTCAGCGCCTCGCTCCCGAAAAGAAGGATCGGGTAGGCCCCCAGGCCGCTGGCCGCAAAAGAGGTGGCGATGCCGATGCACGCCTCGGCAATCTTTTCGATGGCGAGGCAGTTTTCGAGAATGCCGCCCCCTAGCCCTCCATACTCTTCAGGAATATATAGACCGAAAAGGTCGGCCTGCGCGCATATCTTCATGATTTCCCATGGGAACTCCTCTTGTTCGTCCAGTTGCGCCCGGACCGGCCTGATTTTCTCACGCGCGATCTGGCCCGCCAGTTCCTGGATCATGACCTGTTCTTCAGTCAAGAAATAATCCACGATGGTGCTCCTTTCCTCCGGCCCATGGCCACGGGGGCAAAAGCATGGTAGTAAAGCCGTGTTTGGTTCTATCGATGGGCAAATCCCCACTTGTCTTTGAGTTGGTCGATCATCAGCAGGGTATTCTGGTGTCTCAACTCAGTCAGTGCCCCATCCTCCTCGACGATCCCCGCAAGACGTTCGAACACCCTTGCTTCCTGCAGCCGGCAGGCCAGCCGGATGGCGTTGGCAATGGCTGTGGCCCGGGATCGTCCGTGCGCCGCCACCACCGTCTTGCGGATCCCGAGCAGGGGCGCGCCACCCACGAATTCGTAATGATAGTTCCTCCGAAAACGTTCCAGAATCCGTCCCGCCCCTCCGGAGAAGTCCCGGCCGTCGTGATCCGCCAGGGATTCCAGGAAACGGCAGACGGTTTCGGAAAACCCCTCGTACATCTTCAGCAGCACGTTTCCGACGAAACCGTCGCATATCACCGCATCGACCTTTCCGGCAAAGAGGTCGTTGGGTTCCACGTTGCCCGTGAATCCGAGGCTGCATCGCTTCAAGAGGGCGAAGGCGCGCTGGACCGCCCTGTTGCCCTTGGCCGGTTCATGCCCGATGTTCAAGAGTCCGATGCGCGGGCGGTTCAAGCCCTCCTCGATCTTGAGATAGCAATGCGCGAGCACGGCCGACTGGGCCAGATGAATGGCAGTGGCTTCCGCGTGCGCTCCCGCATCGAGCAACAACAGTTTTCCGGAGGGGGTGGGCAAAGGCACCGCCATGGCAGGACGCCTGAGTCCGGGGATCAATCCCACCAGGTGCCTTGCCGCCGAGACGACGGCCGAGCTGTTTCCGGCGCTCACGACGGCATCGACTTCGTTCTCGGCCAAGAGGCGCATGGCGATGGTCAGGGACGCTTCCCGTTTCCTGCGAAGAGCCATGGGTCCGGCCTCTCCCATGCCAATGACCTGCGGGGCGTGAACCACTTTCAATGAGGTGCTGTCACCGGAGTGAGCCAAAAGACTGGAGAGTCGTGCTTCGTTGCCGATCACGAGGATATCGGCGGAGCATTGCGGTCCGGCCAGGAGCGCCCCTTCAATGAGCGCTTCGGGGGCATGATCCCCGCCCATGGCATCCACCGCAATCTTCATAAACCAGACCTTCCGACGACGGACCGCTCTGCCTATTCTTCCTCAAATTCCAGTACCGCTCGATCCCGGTAGTAGCCGCAGGCCGGGCATACCCGGTGAGGCAGGCGCATTTCGTTGCACTGCGGGCACTTGGCCAGGGCAGGGCCGCTCAGGGCCAGATGGGCACGCCTCTTGTCGCGCCTGCCTTTGGATGTCTTTCTTTTAGGTACTCCCATTTCGATTCTCCTTGGAAACCTCGTCCGATCCGCAATCCCGCGTGAGCTTCACGCGCGTGAAGGTGCGGCGGTTGTTTGACGTCCCCCCCGGCTCCCGGATGTCTCCGTAATCCGGTGAAAGGATGCAAAGAATCCCGCTGGTGCGGGATTCCGGTGCTCCTTTCGAGCGAGGAGGACTGATACGAAAGACCCGCAACGACGCGGGCCGGTTATTTCAGTTGTCTTTCGCCCCTATTCTTCGCTCCAGCCCGGCAGCCGCGACTTGATGGCCTCGAGCCGGGAGAATGCGGAAGGTTCCTTCTCCGTCGCGCAGCGGCATTCCTCATCGTTCAGATTGACCCCGCACCGGGGGCAGATGCCGCGGCAGTCCTCGGAACAAAGCACCTTGAACGGCAACGCCAGGAAGACCTGTTCGGCCACCAGCTGGTCGATCTCGATGATTTGACCGTCGAAGAATTCGAAGTCGAGCTCTTCGCCTTCCAGTTCGAGCTCCTCCTCCTGAGGAGCCTTTTCTTCCTCGAGGAGAAAGACGTCCACGGTTTCATCCATGGGCCACTGGAAAGGTTTCAGGCAGCGATGGCAACCCAGCCGCAAGACCCCCCTGATGGTCCCCGTGATGCGGATGTGGTCGATTCTTTTCTGAATTTCAAGGTCCACATTGACCGGCCGCACCAGTTCGATCTCGAAAGGATCCTCCGGAGGCAGGAACTGGCGCAGGTGGTCTTCATCCCAGTGGAAATGAAGAAACCTCCCCGATTCCGGTATTTCATCGACTCGAATCCGCATGTCGCTTCCCTTCAGGATGTCGAAACAATTTAGTATACAGATCCGTGTCAAGTTGTCAATCAATTTGACAGGTCATCACCCCGAAGAAGCCGACGCCCATTACATGGGCCGCACCGCCTTGCTCACCAGTTCCTCCCCGACGGCGGAGAAAACCTTGCGCCACCCCCCAATCGCGATCCCACCGTGACCGAGAGAAACGCTCTGCTTCGATTCGGCCGATGCGATCACCCGGTCGCCTTCCTTGAGCTCGCATTTGGCCACGAGCACGGTGTTTCCCCAATAGGGCACCAGCATTCCTCTTGCAACGGCGCTCCCCTTTCTGTACTTCACCACTTGTGCTTCGATGGTGAGCGGAGGGTTGGGGGAATCCGGAGTCCAGAACATGCCCCGCTTCTTCAACGCATCGTCGAGGCCGCTCCAGAGCAACCCGATCACGTCCACGTCAAACAGTTCCCCCGTGCTGTTGGAAACGTCGACCACCCTGATCTTGGTCGGAGAATTCGGGGGAGGCCCGGTTGCGGTCGATGCCGCCGGTTCCTTGGACGATCCGCACGCACACAGAGAAAGCAGTACCAGACAACATGCCAGAACACGGATGACGTTTTTCATGCTTCCATTCCCTTCAGCCGGATGGTTCAGCAGAGCTCTGAAATCCCAATTCCATTCGGCCTGCCCGATGCAGGCAGGCCGTCCTTTCCGTCAGGCGTTGCGACATACTGCCAGATGAGTGCCGAATGAGCAAGATTTCTGTTGCGCGGCGACCGGTTTTTCAAATGATTCCGCGAAGCGCCGAGCGGCCTGGAGCTTTGCGCGGCAGCGCGTGATTGAGTTTAGCCCGGTCCTGTGTTAAGCATTATTGCCCGGTTTTCGGCTGCAAGCCGAAATTTGGCGGCGCATACGGCGGGATGGAACGAAATATCCGGAGCGCAAGGTGTTTCCCCCCTCCTGCAAATCCGTTTCATACCGGGGTGCGTTCAAGATGACACAACACCCGCATGGCGGGAGGCGACGCGGGCGGGGATAAACCCGCCCCTTGCTACGAACCGACAGGCCGGTCAGACGTAGGGGAGGGCTTTATGCCCTCCCGCCCGATGCACTCCTCTTGAACGCAATTCCCCATGTCGCCGGCGTCACCCGCGAAGCATGAAAATAGTTTCGGCCGGGAATCTATTTTCCAGGTAACCTTGTATCAATCCAAGCGGCAATCGGCATATTTCAAGGAGAACATGGTTTATGGAGCCCGTAATCACTCGATTCCCGCCAAGCCCGACCGGGGATCTGCATATCGGAGGGGCGAGGACGGCCTTGTTCAACTGGCTTTTCGCCCGTCATCTCGGCGGCAGATTCATCCTTCGCATTGAAGACACCGACCTCGTCCGGTCGACGGAATCGTCCATCAAGGCCATTCTCGACGCCATGGAATGGCTTTCCCTGGACTGGGACGAGGGGCCGTACTATCAAACGAAGCGGCTCGATGTCTACAAGGATTACCTTCAAAGAATGGTCGACGGCGGAGCCGCCTACTATTGCGACTGCGCGCCCGACGATCTCGAACGACGGCGCAAGAACGCCATGGCCGAGGGGCGAAAGCCCAAGTACGACGGCAGGTGCCGGGATCGCGGGCTCGGGCCCGGGCCGGACAGGGTGCTCCGGTTCCGATGTCCGGATTCGGGCACGACGGTGCTCAACGATATCATCAAGGGACCGATTTTTTTCGAGAACGCCGAACTCGACGACCTCGTCCTCCAGCGCAGCGACGGCATGCCCACCTACAACTTCGCGGTGGTGGTGGATGACGTCACCATGAACATCACCCACGTCATTCGCGGCGATGACCATGTGAACAACACCCCGCGCCAGATCCTCATCTACCAGGCTCTCGGCGCCAGGCTGCCGTATTTCGCGCATGTTCCCATGATCCTGGGCGAGGATCGAGCGCGCCTGTCCAAGCGCCACGGGGCCACCTCGGTCATGGCCTACCGGGACATGGGGATCCTTCCGGAAGCGCTGATCAACTACCTGGTCCGACTCGGCTGGTCTCACGGAGACCAGGAGATCTTCACCCGGCGGGAACTGATCGAAACCTTCAGCCTGGAAAACGTCGGCAAATCCGCCAGCGTGTTCAACCCGGAGAAGTTCTTGTGGCTGAACGCCCACTACCTGAGGGAAAGGAGCCCGGAGGCGCTGGTTCCCCTGCTGCAGCCGTTCCTTGCCGCGAAGGGTTATCCTGCCCGGTCGCCCGAATACGTGGCCCGAGCGATTCCTACGCTGCAGCCCAGAGTGCGGACGCTGGTCGAGATGGCGGAGCAGATGCGGTTCTACCTGGTGGATGAAGTGGAATACGATCCGGAGGCGGCCCGAAAATTCCTGGTTCCCGCCATGCGCGAACCCTTCAACCGGCTTCTTGCGGAGCTGGCCGCACTGGACGGGTTTTCCCACGAGCGCCTGGAGGCGGTTTTTCAGCAGATCGTGTCGGAACTGGGACTGAAGCTGGGAAAGGTCGCCCAGCCCGTTCGAGTGGCCTTGACGGGAGGGACGGTGAGCCCCGGCCTGTTCGAGATCATCGACGTCCTGGGCAAGGACGCGGTGCTCAAGCGTCTGAATAACGCATTGGGATTCATCGACCGGCAGGCAGGCTGACATCCGGGCGGCCGAGCCGTGGTGTCGATGCCGGGAAGCCGCGGGGGCGGGTGTGTGAACCACGGGAGGCCGGGTTTCCTTCCCCCCGCCCGGCGCGCGGGCCTCAGAGCTGATTTTGTATTATTGACCGAACCTCGTCCCTTCCCCCGCCCGGCGCGTGGGCCTCAGGCCGGATTCGGCGTGGCCGATCAAGCCGTAATCTCCCCCGCGGGCGTCAGTGAATGGAGCTGTCCGGGGCCAGTTTGTGCCAGAGAAGAAAGGACGCGTCCTTGACGGCTTCGAGCATGAGGCGTATGGAACGGGCGAGGTCCGCCCGGCCGGTTCCCCTGGTGATCTGGTAGTTCACGATCTTGGCCTGGTACCTCTCCGACACGCCGTTCAGAGTCTTCATCCCCCGGGCGTCCTTGGAAAGATCGATACCGTGGGAAAACAGGAAGTTGAAGACCTCTCCCCCATCCGTCACAAGGAAAAGATCTTCCCGCTCGCCGACCGTTCGCACAAAGATCTCGATGCGTTCATTGTTGGGCAGGCGCCAGTCCGTGGCGACCAGAAAACCGGTGCCCGTGGAAGTGACCTCCCACTCGGACGTCATTGCCTGCTCCATCAGCTGCTCCAGTTCCTTTACATTCATGCTCCGGCCACCTCCGGAAAGATTGTCCGCGGACAGCAACACCGTTCTCTGAAATGACGTGAAAGCTCGACATTGGTCGAGCTCCCTGGAAATTCACGAAAGTTCGATCCACACTTCATACATGAAATCGCGACCTGGATCAACCGACTCCATCGTGTTGGGCCGCTTCTTTTCCAGCGATCTGCACATGCCCGCCACCCGCCTCACCGGCCCGGTTCATGAGATCGTGCATCCCACACGCCGGCGCGACCACGCGGCGCAAAGGGATTTTCGGGTCCTCGCCGTGCCGGGGGAGATCCGACCATCACGGCGGCGAAATTCCGGCACATGATGAGAGTGTCGGTTTTGTTGCAGTCGGAAGCTCCGCACCCATGAAATCAACAAAAATGTTTCAAAATTCGATCCGTTTCAATGAGATCAATCCCCCGGTCCGCCTGGATGAATCGCGCCGGATATTGACGGCAGGGTTCTTCGCTTAAAGCCAATAATACATTAAAATCAGTCTGTTAGATCCGAATCAACGACGGCTTCAACGCGCTGTGCGGACTTCTCGATCCGTGCGCCAATGCCTTTTCGAGCTCCAATGGCAAGCTTCCTGCTATTTGCCACTTCACGGGTGGAATCGAACCCGGTTCGGATGAAGTGTGCGGTCTTCATTGGTCTTCCGCGTGATGGGGTTTTCTTCGAGCATTCAACGAGGGGCTGAAAAAAATGAAAAAGTTGAGGTCAAGAGGGGTTGGCGCACTACTGGTTTTCTTCGTTGCATTCATGGGATTGGTGTGCGGGACTGCGCCGGCGGGAGCCGACGAACAGGGCGCGTGTGAGGACGTCAAGCTGACGGGAAGCGGGTCGGTCGATTTCCTCAGCCAGTATATCTGGAGGGGGTATGCGCTCAGCGCGGGCAGCGCGGTCATGCAGCCGTCGTTCACGCTGGGCTCGCATGGCTTCTCGTTCAACGTGTGGGGCAATTTCGATACCGCCCAGGAGTTGTTCTCGCACGGCGCGAAGTGGAACGAGACCGATTTCACGGGTTCCTATTCGCGCGAGCTTTTCAAGAACTTCACGGGAACCGTGGGGACCATCTACTACAATCTGCCCAACGGCCGGTTCGACGCGCTGGAAGTGTACGGCGGGGTTGCGTACGCCTTTCCGTGGTTCACGGTTGGATTCACGACCTATCGCGAAGTGACCCACACGCCCGGGTGGTGGATGCAACTGGACCTTTCGCGCAATTTCCCGCTTCCGTGGTGCGGAATGAGCGTCGACCTGGGGATGACTTTCGGGTACCTGGTACTGCTCGACGACGACACGCTGGTCCATCCCTCGGGCAGGCTGGATTCCTACTCCGCGTTCCATTCCGGGACGCTGAACGCCGGGCTGCGTATCCCGGTTCTCAAGTGGCTGACGCTCACTCCCAAGATCGGCTTCGCGTTTCCGCTCACCGGCGAAGCGGCGGACATCATCGAGGCGAATTCCTGGGACGGCGAGTCCAGCCACGTGTTCGGCGGTCTCAATATCACCGCGGCGTTCTGATTCCGGGCAGACTCCGGGTTCGATACAAAAAAGACCCGGTCCCGCCAAGGCGGGGCCGGGTCTTGTGCGTTCATCCGAGTTGTTTTCCACACATCCACGGCCGGGAGGTGATGCGAGCTTGGATAAACCCCGGGGACCGTGCGGATCCGTAGGGTGGGCACGGTTCCTCCGTGCCCACGGTCCGGCCGGGAGCTTCCCCATCGGGCCGATGGTATGGGCAGGAGGGAACAGCGTGTCCACGATCAGGCCGGGCCTCGTGCACCCGCACTCGTCATGATCGGTGCGAAAGCGTGCGGCCACCAGCCTCCTCAATGGGGGCGTTGCACGCGTCGGGTCCGGATCGTTCATGGCGGCAAGCGCTGGGGCAAGGGCATTGGGACCGTGGGCTGCGCTGTCGCGCATCCCAACCCTTGTGTGTTGGCTTCGACGGCAGGAAGGGCACCGGAACCGTGGGCTGCGCTGTCGCGCATCCCACCCTACTCAACAACACAGTTGCCGCGGACCGATGTGCCGGTCAGACGTGGCGGTAGGCGATGCGGGCGGGGATAAGCCATGCCATTACGGACTGTTACGCCGGTCATACGCAGCAAGGGGCGGGCTTTATGCCCGCCCGCTCGATGCACCCGTCTCTTATGAACGCAATTATCCATGCCCCCTGCGACACCCGCGAAGCATGAAAACAGACTCCCGAGGGAGTCTATTTTCTAGGTAATCACCCATGGGCCGGTGTCACCACAAGGCATGAAAACAGGCTCACCCGGGAGTCTATTTTCGAGGCAATTGCCCTATTTCGCTTTCTTGTACTTGACGGCCTGTCCCTTGGCGTCGGTCAGCGTCAGCGTGTCTCCGGCGACCTCCGCCCCGACCACAACCGTTCCCAGCCCTCCCAGGTTGAGCTGAAGATGCTTTGCGTCAAGCACGGTGTACGGAGCGGTCACGGAAGTCTCCCCGCTCACCAGGA
>OFEK01000144.1_pt1 | contig 101257 bp, 51 predicted proteins | sample 1521131 | NCBI WGS metagenome assembly OFEK01 (sample SAMN05720209, study PRJEB24109) | activated sludge metagenome | isolation source: Anaerobic digester | place: China | collected 2015-12-16 | reverse complement strand
TCACAGTAACCGTGAACGCCTTGCCCACCATGAGCGCATCTGCGGCACCCTCGACAATTTGCGTAGGCGAATCCAGCATATTGTCGGCCTCCGGTGCGAGTACCTATGCCTGGAGCCATGGATTGGGAACAGGTGCCAGCAAGACAGTAACACCTGCCGCCACCACAACCTACACTGTGACAGGCACAGCCGCCAATGGCTGTACTAATACCGCGACAGTCACGGTGACTGTGAACGCCTTGCCCACAGTTGGCGCAGCTGCGGCACCCTCGACAATTTGCGTAGGCGAATCCAGCATATTGTCGGCCTCCGGTGCGAGTACCTATGCCTGGAGCCATGGATTGGGGACAGGATCAAGTAAGACGGTCATGCCTGCCGCCACCACAACCTACACTGTGACAGGCACAGCCGCCAATGGCTGCACGAATACCGCGACAGTCAAGGTGACTGTGAATGCCTTACCCACGGTGACGGCAGTTGCTGTACCTGTCACGATCTGTGCGGGTGAATCCAGTGTTTTGACCGCCTCCGGCGCGAGTACCTACGCCTGGAGCCATGGATTGGGAACAGGTGCGAGTAAAACCGTCACGCCTGCCAACACCACGACCTATACTGTCACAGGCACAGCCGCCAATGGCTGCACGAATACCGCGACAGTCACAGTAACCGTGAACGCCTTGCCCACCGTGAGCGCATCTGCGGCACCCTCGACCATTTGTGCGGGTGAATCCAGCGTCTTGACGGCCTCAGGTGCGAGTACCTATGCCTGGAGCCATGGATTGGGGACAGGAGCCAGCAAGACAGTCATGCCAGCCACCACCACCACGTACACCGTTACAGGCACCGCTGCCAATGGCTGTACGAATACCGCGACAGTCACGGTAACCGTGAACGCTTTGCCCACGGTGAGCGCATCTGCGGCACCCTCGACCATTTGTGCGGGTGAATCCAGCGTCTTGACGGCCTCAGGTGCGAGTACCTATGCCTGGAGCCATGGATTGGGGACAGGAGCCAGCAAGACAGTCATGCCAGCCACCACCACCACCTACACTGTCACAGGCACAGCCGCCAATGGCTGTACGAATACCGCGACAGTCACGGTAACCGTGAACGCCTTGCCCACGGTGAGCGCATCTGCGGCACCCTCGACAATCTGTGCGGGTGAATCCAGTGTTTTGACGGCCTCCGGCGCGAGTACCTACGCCTGGAGCCATGGATTGGGGACAGGAGCCAGCAAGACAGTCATGCCAGCCACCACCACCACCTATACTGTCACAGGCACAGCCGCCAATGGCTGTACGAATACCGCGACCGTCACGGTAACCGTGAACGCTTTGCCCACAGTTGGCGCATCTGCGGCACCCTCGACCATTTGTGCGGGTGAATCCAGCGTATTGACGGCCTCCGGAGCGAGTACCTATGCCTGGAGCCATGGATTGGGAACAGGATCAAGCAAGACAGTAACGCCTGCCGCCACGACGACGTACACTGTCACAGGCACAGCCGCCAATGGCTGTACGAATACCGCGACAGTCACGGTGACTGTGAATGCTTTGCCCACAGTTGGCGCATCTGCGGCACCCTCGACAATCTGTGCGGGTGAATCCAGTGTTTTGACGGCCTCCGGTGCGAGTACCTATGCCTGGAGCCATGGATTGGGGACAGGATCAAGCAAAACAGTAACACCTGCCGCCACCACAACCTACACTGTCACAGGCACAGCCGCCAATGGCTGTACGAATACCGCGACCGTCACGGTGACGGTCAATGCTCTGCCCACGGTTGGCGCATCTGCGGCGCCCGCGACCATTTGTGCGGGTGAATCCAGCGTATTGACCGCCTCTGGCGCGAGCACCTATGCCTGGAGCCATGGATTGGGAACAGGTACGAGTAAAACCGTCACACCTGCCACCACCACAACCTATACCGTGACAGGCACCGCCGCCAATGGCTGCACGAATACCGCGACAGTCACGGTAACCGTGAACGCCTTGCCCACGGTGAGCGCATCTGCCGCACCCTCGACCATTTGTGCGGGTGAATCCAGTGTTTTGACCGCCTCCGGCGCGAGTACCTACACCTGGAGCCATGGATTGGGGACAGGTGCAAGTAAGACAGTCATGCCAGCCGCTACCACAACCTACACTGTGACCGGCACAGCCGTCAATGGCTGTACGAATACCGCGACAGTCACGGTAACCGTGAACGCCTTGCCCACCGTCAGCGCGTCTGCGGCACCCTCGACAATCTGTGCGGGTGAATCCAGTGTTTTGACAGCCTCCGGTGCGAGTACCTACGCCTGGAGCCATGGATTGGGGACAGGAGCCAGCAAGACAGTCATGCCAGCCACCACCACCACCTATACTGTCACAGGCACAGCCGCCAATGGATGTACGAATACCGCGACAGTCACGGTAACCGTGAATGCTTTGCCAACGGTCTCCGCATCTGCGGCACCCTCGACAATTTGTGCGGGTGAATCCAGCGTCTTGACGGCCTCAGGTGCGATTACATACACCTGGAGCCATGGATTGGGGACAGGTGCAAGTAAGACAGTCATGCCAGCCACCACCACAACCTACACTGTGACCGGCTCAGCCGCCAATGGCTGCACGAATACTGTGACAGTCACAGTGACCGTGAATGCCTTGCCAGTTGTGATTGCCACAGCTACGCCGGATAGCATTTTACCCGGACAATCATCCACCCTCCAAGCCAGCGGTGCTGCAATCTATTCCTGGAACATGGGTCTGGGTGCAGGTGCAACCCACATTGTAAACCCGCTCATTACTACTACCTACACCGTGACAGGCACCAGTGCTGCAGGGTGTAACTCCACTGCTTCAGTGACGGTCTTCATTACTGTTCCAACTGCCATGGTAAGCGGATGGGTGAAGTATGCCAATACTGCGTTTTCTCCGATGCATTCAACAGATGTGATGCTGAAATTGCCGGCCGGTCCGGTGGTTGCGCAGGATCAGACTGATGGATCAGGATATTTTGAGATGCCATATGTTCCAGCCGGTTTGTATCATATGGATATGACGACCACCATACCCTGGGGTGGGGGTAATGCGCTAGATGCACTCCTGATCATGCGGCACTTTGTGTCGCTGGATACACTGACAGGCATGCAGTTACAGGCCAGCGATGTCAATGTCGATGGCGCCACGAACGCCAGCGATGCCATGCTGGTGGCCATGCGTTTTGTCGACAGCATTGCCGGATTCACCGCCGGGGATTTCCTGTTTGACCATCCGGATACGTTGATAACCGATGGCGTGACGAATATTCAGCATACATCTCTCGGACTATGTTTCGGGGATGTGAATGCCAGCTATGTGCCTGGCTCAAAAGCATCCAATGCGGTACCGGTTCTCAGGGAGGGCCAGTTGTTTGTAAGACATGGAAAAGTTGAGGTTCCGCTTTATATGGATGCAGACAGATATCTTGGTGCCATTTCCATGATCATTGAAATGCCAAACAGGATTGCTGGTATGGCCAGTATCCGGCTGAATACTGGTGCCGGGACTCAGGTCGCAACCCTGGCACAGGATGCGCAGCGTATGGCCTGGTTTGCAGTTGACGGTTGGACTGTATCAACCCAGACACCCTTTGCCTTCCTGACCCTCGACCTGACAAATGAGACACAGCATACCCTTAGTCAGGAACCCTACCTAAGTGAGATTCAGCTAGAAGTGGCCAGTCCTCAGGGAAATCTCCTGCCTGTCAAGAATTTACGTATGCCTGAGTTAATTTTCTCCAGCAAGACTGAATCCAGTTTTGGGGTCTACCCGAATCCCTTTTATGATGAGCTAAGACTTTGGATGAATAATCCGGAGCCGGGTCAGCTCACTGTGGTCTTTCATGATGTCAATGGACGCGAGCTGGAATCAGGAACACCTGTTCATAAGGAAGCAGGGTACCAGATTATGAACCTGAATACAGAGCATTACCCGGCAGGTATTTATTTCCTCCATATTCACTGGGAGGGAAAGAATGCAAACCACCGCGACGTTCTGCGGATTATTAAGCAATAACAGGGATACGGACATAGATGGTCAAATAATGTAACCGGATTTTCCGATCCGTCCAAAGGATAGTTTTCCGCCTGGGCCATGCTCCTGACATGGGGATTATCATTACGCTATTTGTCTTAACAGCTATGTTGTGCCTCAATAGCGTTATTGAAGTGATTTAGCCTGATCCGGGCTTAAATGAATATCACGATGTGATTTGATATTAGCTTTCGAAGGGTTTTGAGAAAGTGTTTGTGTAAATTTGCATAACTTTCATTATCGAACAAGACTTGAATTCCACTTGCATAATAATCCCATCCTTTTATTGGCCATTACGCCGGAAATACAGTGTTTGGGTCATATTTGCACTTGAAAAAAAGATAACCTTTTCCGTATCAATGCGTAGTAAGGCTATGGGAGTAAAAAGTAATAACGAGAACCAACCTATATTAACTATGAAAAAGCTTGTATTTTTAATCTCGGCAGTGCTTGTGCTGGTATCACAACTCTCGGCGCAGACCCTTCCCCCGGTGGGTAACCTGATCGTACATCTTAAAGCTGATGACCTGTCCACTGCAGGTCCAATCAATACATGGTCAGACGCTTCAGGTAATGGTCATGATGCCACCCAGGACAGCTCTGGATTACAGCCCACTGTCGTCCTCAATGCCCTCAACGGAAAACCAGTAGTAAGATTTGATGGCGTCAATGAGTTTATGTCGACCGGCACTGGTGCTTTTATTTCAAGTCAGCCGAATACGGTCTTTATCATTGGTAAGACGAATAATTTGGGTTCAGGTGATGAGCCCTTCATTGCTGGCACCAACACCAGTAACAGACATAATGTGTTGGTAAGGAATGGATTATACAGGATTTTTGCAGGAACAGGACAGAACGGAGGTGCTGCAACAACGAATTTTGCCCTGATAACAGCAGTGTTCAATGCTCCTACTGGTTCGTCATTGTGGATAAATCAATCCCAGCGCCTCAACAATGTCAATGCAGGAAGTGAAAGTCTGAACGGTCTGAATATTGGTTCCAACGAGCACAAAACTCAATTTCTTGATGGAGACATCGCTGAGATTCTTGTATTTGATACTGTATTGTCGGAATCTGACAGAAAGGACGTAGAATGTTACCTTTTACAGAAATGGTTGACAGGAGTATTGGAACTTGCCAGTGTTGATCTGCAATATTCTGAAGACGGCAACCAATGGTTTGATGCCAACGGTGATCTGACAGCTGGGTTTGATATTTGCATAGATCCTGATTTGCCTGCAAGTTATCAGCTTGGTGTCGATAATTTGACCCTCAATCCGACAGGAAACCTGATGCAGGGTGTTCTTAACCCATTCTATCTTAAGGATGTTAATGATACAACCGCATTCTTCACATACTGGGCCGATAAGGGCGTCGATTCAAATGCCTCAGGCTGGCAGGGACAGATGTGGGATATCATCAATGGTAATCTACCCTTTTTCTATGTAAAGGACAACGGGAATGATATCATCCTCGTAGATGGCTTGCACTACCTCTTAAATGGAGGTGAACCCATTCTCACACTGCCTGGTGATTATCCGCAAGCCACCTATACTTATTCCGGAACCCTTGTCGGAGAGAATGGCTGCAGTTCGGAATTGTTTGACATTGTAGTAACATTCAATACTATTCCTTCTCTATTGGCTGTTACACTTGAGTATTATGATGGTACCAATTGGGTTGATGTAGGTGGAGATCTTGCTGGTGGTTTTGAGTTATGCCTGGACTCAACATTAAGTGGCAGTTATGAGCTTGGTGTTCATAGTCTTTCGCTCAACCCGACTGGTTCCCTTTTGCAGGATAGCCTTCATCCCTTCTATCTGTCCGAAATCAGTGATTCAGCTTCATTCTACGCTTATTGGTCAGGTAAGGGTGTTGATTCTGGTGCCTCAGGTTGGCAAGCGTATATGTGGGAAATCATTAATGGAAATGAGCCCTTTTTCTATTTGAAAGATAATGGCACAGATACGATACTGGTAGATGGATTACATCATTTTTTGTACGGTGGTGAACCAATCCTGACTTTACCTGGTGACTACCCACAGGCCACATACACGTATACTGGCAGTATATTTGACGAGAACGGATGTGAATCCCATTCCATTGACATAGAGGTTACTTTTAATACGATGCCGGCAGCTCCCACTGCAAACAATCAGTCTTATTGCTATGACGGTACTGAGAAATCTGCTGGTGCTACTCCACCCACCGGATCCAGTATCATATGGTATACATCAGAAACCGGCTTTGTTACTGTGTTGACAGGCCCAACTGGCACTAATCCAGGTACCTATGAATTATGGGCATCCTCTCAGGATAATCTCCATGGTTGCATGAGCAAGAACCGCACCAAGGTTACCCTTACCATACATCCCATACCATTACCTGTATTTGCGCTTAATGGTAGTACTTTCGGAAGTGGTCATTCCCAGGAATTCTGCAATGGGGATACGGTCATCCTGGCCTTCGACCATTTCCTTGGAGGTGCCGGTACGCTGCCACTCACCATTGACTACGATGTCTATATCGATGGCTCCCTGACACCTGATGCCACACTGAGTCAGACGGGTGTCAGCATCGCAGCGATAGGACAGGAGCTTTTCAACAGCCCTGCCCTTGCTCCCGGAGAATACTTCATCGAAGTGACAAGCATCGTGGATAGCAATGGTTGTTCTGTGACGAATCCCGAAAGCGTTTATTATCTAACGATCACAATCCACCCAACACCGGCACCCATCTTCGCATTGAATGGTAATACTTTCGGAAGTGGTTATGGGGAAGAATTCTGTTATGGCGAAAATATCACCCTCACCTTTGACCAGTTCCTGGGAAGTGCCGGTACACTTCCGCTGACCATCGACTATGATGTCTTTATCGACGGTTCCACCACACCGGATGCCACGTTGAGTCAGACTGGTGTCAGCATAACTGCCGTTGATCAGGAATTGTTTAACAGCAGCAGCCTTGCTGCAGGGGAGTACTCCATCGAGGTGACGAGCATCGTGGACAGCAATGGCTGTTCGGTCACCGATCCAGAGAATGTGTATTTCCTCACCATCACGGTCAATCCGATTCCGGCACCCATCTTCGCCTTGAATGGCAGTGCTTTTGGAAGTGGCCACACACAGGAATTCTGCGACGGAGATACCATTATCCTGGCCTTCGAGCAGTTTCTGGGAGGTGCTGGAACGCTACCATTGACCATCGACTACAATGTATACATCGACGGCTCCCTCACACCAGATGCTACGTTGAGCCAAAGCGCTGTCAGCATTACTGCTGCGGGCCAGGTACTCTTCAGCAGCAATGCACTTGCACCCGGAGAATATTTCGTTGAAGTAACCAGTATTGAGGATGATAATGGCTGTGTTGTGACCAACCCGGAAAGTATCTACTATCTTACTATTATCGTACATGATCTCCCGGTTGTGGGTTTGAATATTCCCTGGACACGGATCTGCAACAATGAAACAGGGGTAAAGTTGACCGGTGGCACACCAGCAGGCGGTCTGTATAGCGGCAATGGTGTCTTTAACGGTAACTTCTTTCCAGCTCTTGTGGCCCCTGGTGCCATCACCATCACATATACTTACACGGATACCAACCAGTGTTCCAAACCAGCCACGGATCAGGTCATCGTTGATTCTGTTCCTGTCGTGACCCTGGCTGCCATTGCGGCCCTGTGCGCCGATGCGCCCAGCCTGACACTGAGCGGGGGATATCCTGCCGGTGGCACTTTCAGTGGTCCGCATGTGAGTGCAGGTGTCTTCAATACTGCGGCTGCCGGTCCTGGCAGTTATACGATCACTTATAGGTGGGAGGATGGAATGGGTTGTATTGGCACAGCTACACGTCCACTGATTGTGCATCCTCTGCCAGTGGTGAATATCGCTGCTCCCTATGAAATTTGCATGGATGCACCGCCCCTCACCCTCACCGGCGCAACACCCGTTGGCGGAACCTGGACCGGAACAGGGATCTCTGGAAATGCTTTCGACCCGGCTACACTGGCTGCAGGGAATTATCTCCTGACCTATACCTATACAGATACCAATGGTTGTACAAGCTTAGATACAGCCTCCATGACGATTCATCCTCTGCCTGTTGCAGATGCGGGGCAGGATGATGAGATCTGCCTGGGCCAGTGCTTCCAGCTAAGCGCAAGCGGGGGCGTGCAATATGCCTGGAGTAACGGTGTCAATACAAGCAGCCAGCAGGTTTGTCCAGTCGTCACTACCACCTATATTGTAACAGTCACCGATCAGCATGGTTGCCAGGATACAGACGATATCACGATCACGGTTTATCCGGTGCCGGCTGTTGTCAACGAGCAACATACGGTTTGTTCCGGAGATTGTATTGATCTCGTTGCACCCCTGGGGACCAGCTACATCTGGTCAACCGGTGAAACAACAAAAATAAAACAGGCCTGCCCGACCAGCAATAGTGCTTACATCGTTACGGTTACCAATGATTTCGGGTGTGCCACGGTGAGTACCTATCAGGTCAGTGTTAAGCCTTTGCCGGAGGTATTTGCCGGTTCAGACAAGACCATCTGTGCCGGACAGCCGGCTATTCTTCTTGCTACTGGCGCGACAACATATGCCTGGAGCACGGGCGCCACGACGCCACAGATTACTGTCACCCCCATGTCTCAGACAACTTATACGGTAACGGGAACGGCCCTGAATGGATGCACAGCGACAGATCAGGTTGTTGTGAATGTAAATCCCCTGCCCGTAGTCGGTTTCAGCCCGGCAAGTCCGGAGGTATGCGCCGGTTCGTGTATTACATTAGCAGCCAACGGCGGTATCCTTTATAATTGGGCCCATGGGCCTTCCAGCTCACAGGTCAGTGTATGCCCGACGGTTACTCAGACGTATACTGTCAGCGTTACGGATAGCAAGGGATGTACAGGTACAGGTCAGATTCAGGTGAATGTCAACCCATTGCCTGTGGTTTATGCAGGAAAAGATACCAGTGTCCTTGCCGGTGGATCTTATGTTCTTGACCTTGCAATGGCCAGTGGTACAGGAGCTTTACAATATGCCTGGAGTCCGGCTGTCACCCTGGATAATCCTTCCTTACTGCATCCTTCCGCCAGTCCATACGCCAGCACAACCTATACCTTGCTCGTAACGGATAGCAAGGGATGTAAAGGATCCGATCAGGTGCTCATTGATGTATTACCTGTAGGTAATACAGTGGCAGGGCAGGTTGTATATGATAATGCAAGCCAGACGCCTATGCCGGGCTTTAAAATTATTGTAACTTCATTGTCGAGCAAGGCCGCCGACACCATCGTGGCTGGTCCCAAGGGGATGTTCTATCTGAATAATATTCCCGATGGGAATTATGTGATCAGTGGGACCACTGATCAGAACTGGGGCTGGGGAGGCGTGAATGCCACCGATGCCCTGTTCTCCATGCGGCATTTTGTTGAGCTGGATACTTTGAAGAAGGTACGCCTACTGGCAGGCGATGTCAATTCAAGTCAGCAGGTAAACTCCAGCGATGCACTGCTGATTGCACAACGTTTCAGTGGGATTATACAGTCGTTTATCCGTGGCAACTGGGTCATGGCACCGGATACCATCGTCCTGAGCGGTGGGACCCTGTTCAGTAAGCAGTTTAGTGTCTTATGCGTTGGAGATGTCAACGGAAGTTATAATCCGTTCCTGAAAGCAGCACCTGTCAATGGCCTCCTTAGTTCGACGGAAGTGAGTCTGAATGCTGGTAGTGAGATCCGCGTTCCGCTCAGCCTAAACTCGGATGGCTTTATTGGTGCAATATCCTTGGAATTGATCGTGCCAACCGGCATCGACATTCAGGGTGCTGAACTGGCCCCGGGTGTCGGTGGATATCTGTCATCTGGTATGAAGGATGGTAAGTTTGTGCTTGCCTGGTTTAATCCTTCGGGTCACTATGTTACCGAGCAGGAACCTGTCATCTATCTAGACCTCAGGACACATTCACAGCCGGGCATGCTCCGTTTTGTGCTGGGTAATGAGGCTGAAATCACTGACCAGGAAGGTAGGGTAATGCAGCAGGCTGTAGTGGATATTCCAGCTCTGAAGTTGCTGAATATGAAGGATGTATTGAACGTACAGGTATATCCCAATCCCATGCGAGATCTTTCAAATCTCTCATTCTATTTGCCTTATGATGGTCAGTTGCGTGTAGATTTGCTCAATCTGCTTGGGGAAGCCGTGATCAACATCACCGATGGTTTCAGAACGGCAGGTGAGCATCACCATGTTGTGGATATGTCGGCCCTTCCGGCAGGCACTTATCTGATTCGCTGGCAGTATGATAGTCCGTCAGATCGCTTTACACATTATGTCAAAGTGGTGCGGCTAAAATAGATCTCACAAACAGATTTTGCGCATAACGACAGGGCGACCTTCAGCAGGTCGCCCTGTTGTGTTATTGATACCACCTATTCCGTGCAGATTTTTTTATAAGTGTTAACAGATTGTTAATATAAGATATTAAGAATACTCGTAAATTTGGAGAGATAGGATTGCTGGAATGGTTTGAGCGTGTGAGGACAAGGCCGGATCTCCAACAACCTGATGCTTGTTGCACCCACCCTGTGCGCCATGCGGGAAATTGGCGATGATATTGGTATAGTGACTGTTATGTTAACAGTTCTGAATATTTTGCCGTAGAACGAAACAAGGGCAAGGAGCCCCCTGGAGGATATGAAAGCATTAAGGCAATTCACAATCAGTAGAAGCCGTGAGTATCGACGTATTTATATGATTGTAGCGGCGTTCTCTTGTATCATGCTGGCGACAGCGCAAACCTCGGTGCAGAATTTTGGGGCCTCCACAGGTTCTCACACCAGTCAGACAGGTACGACAGCATTCATTCCAAATCCCACTTCCGGAACGACCTGGGCCAGGGCCGGCGCAACAGCTCCTGCTGCACCGGTAAACCTTGCTACAGCCACAAATCCGCTTGGAACAGCCGGCGCCTATGTCCGTGCCGTTGCATCATCTACAGGCTCAGTTACGAAGTTCTCGCCAATGGTGGGCTATACAGGTAGTACACAGTTCTACACGTCCTTTAAAGTCCTTTTTGGTGATGCTGCCGCCGGAAGCACGGCATCAAACGGCATCTGGGCATTTTATCAGGGAGGTGGTGCCATGTACTCAGATGCCAATAATTTTGCCGGCGCTCAGGTTTTTACGGGTATCCGATTCGCTTTTACCAATTCCGGTACAGTGACCTTAGGAACACGGGCCGGAGGTTCATGGACTTCTGCAGGAATCACTATCAGCGCTTTATTCCAGGCAACTGCTTACACCGTTGAGATTATTGGCAATAACCAGGCTAGCGGCACGATCAATTACACTTATAACGGCAATCCGATGTCGGTGGCCATCAATACCTTTGATTTGTATATCAATGGTATTCTGATAGGTAATGATCTAGCGAAAGCACAACTAGCCAATAATACCGATATCGTCAGCAACACTTTCATCGGGGAAAGCAGTGCCGGTAATACAGCCAATGTTTTTGTCGATGATGTGGTGGTTTACAATACCGTACCTGCAGCGATTGGGAGTGGTCCCAATATCAGTGTCAATCCGAATACCCTGACAGGCTTCACATATCCGGAAGGTTCCGGTCCTTCATTATCGCAGTCCTATCAGATCAGTGGGGGGGGGCTCATCCCTGCCAGTGGGAATCTGACAGTAACAGGATCTTCCAGTTTTGAGGTGTCTGCTGATAATAGCACTTTTGGCCCCTCTGCACTGATACCTTATGCTTCCGGCAGCCTCAGCAATACACCAGTGTATGTGAGACTGAAGGCAGGTTATACAGAGGGTTACAGCGCGAGCGAGGTCATTAATAATACCGGTGGCGGGGCTCCGGCAGTCACGGTCACATGCAGCGGCGATGTTACCACGATTCCAGCTCCGGTAGCGACCAGTCCGACTGCGGCGAATTCGACCTCCTTCATGGCCAATTGGAACAGCGTCCCGGGGGCCTCATCCTATAGGCTGGATGTCAGTGATTCTCCGACATTTGGGAGCAGCTCACCCTTGTCTTTGACGGAGGGCTTCGATGGAGGAACAACACCACCGCCGGGATGGTCTTTTACCGGAATCACCAGCACTTATACAAGCGCTACAAATTATGGGGTCAGCTCTCCCTCTCTAAGGATGGACGATGTTGGCGATGTGATTGAAACACCTGCCCTGGCAGGATCTGCCACGTCTCTAAGTTTCTGGATTAAGGGCCAGGGAACGAATTCGGCCAGCGCATTAGTAGTGGAAGGCTATGATGGCTCAAACTGGGTGACGGTTCATACCATTACCAATAGTTTACCGACAACCGGGACAGTATATACCTATAACGCCTCCTCTTCACCAGCATTGCCTTCCAGTCTCATTCAGTTCAGATTTACCTATAACAAGAACGTCGGTAATCTTGCTTTTGATGATGTTGATATAGATTATGGCGTGCTTACACCCTCCTATGTTCCAGGTTATCAGGACATGACCGTTAACGGGCTCTCGCAGATAGTAACCGGTGTGACGCCATGCAGTACCGCATATTACTACAGGGTGAGGGCTGTCAGCCCTACCAGCACCAGTGATAACTCCAATGTCATTACACAACATCCTGCTTTACAGCAATTCAGAAGCGCAGGTAATGGCCCATGGAATGCGGCTGCTACCTGGGAGCAATACAATGGAACCGCATGGATACCAGCTACATCCTTTCCTGGTCAGGGTATGAATGACTGCGTCAGTCCCAATGTAACCATACGCTCAGGACATGTGGTGGTATTTCCTGCTACCCTGACGTATGAAGGGGATGTGGTGGTCGAAAGCGGCAGCACACTGGATCTTGCAGATGGACAGGTGCTTACACTGACGGCAGGCTCATCGTTGCTGGTACAGGGAACCCTCTCCATGGCTCCTGCCGCGGTCATCGATGGCTCAGGGTCCTTTACCCTGGCAGGGGGTGCGGAAATGCGCATCGGCTCACCAAATGGTATCGCTGTTGCCGGAGCATCTGGCCATATTCAGGTCACCGGTACCAGAACATTCGCTTCAGGGGCAAATTATTTGTATAATGGTACAGCTAATCAGTTGACAGGTACAGGGCTCAGCCAGAACATCCCTGGCAACCTGACTATCAATAACCCGGGAAATACAGTCAGCCTGACCGCTTCCACCGTGATCAGCGGTAATCTGTTTATTCAACAAGGTACCCTTGATGCCAACAACCAGGACCTGACACTGGGGGGGAGCTGGACCAACAACGGGACCTTCGTGCCGGGCACTGCAACAGTGACCTTTAATGGCAGCAATCCTGTGACCTTTGGTCCGGAGGTATTTCATCATCTCAATATTCAGGGAAGTGGCATAAAGTCGGCCACAGGTGCATTGCTGATAGGTGGAAGCCTGAGCATCAGCGGGCATTTCCAGGCGGGCTCGTTCGAGCATACAATCAATGGTGACTGGATTAACAATGGGACATTCACACCCGGAACGTCGAATATTGTCTTTGCGAATAATGCAGCGGATCAGATCATCGGGGGAAGCGCCACCTCTGGTTTTTACGGGCTGGAAGTGATGAAAGGAAGCATCGACAGGGTGCTGGAAGTGACAGGACCCATCAGCATCAATGCAACAGTTGCCAATTCTCTCATTATAACGAGCGGAACCTTCAAGCTGAGCCACCCTTCCGTTATAGCACCCTTCTGGAGCGGGCCTCAGGCAACCATTCCAGTGAATGGATGCTTCTGGAACAATGGAGGTACTGTACTGGGAGATAATTTTTCCTGGTTTGTGTATGGGATGTTCAGGCATACGGCAGGCGTTCTAAACATAGGCAACAGTCCCGGTAACTCCTTGCGCTATTTCACAGGTTCAAGCATCCTCATCGAAGGGGGTATTATGAATATTGCAGCGCGTATCAGCAGGGAAGAATTGTTTCCAGTGGGATCGACAACTACCTATGTACAGAGCGGAGGTGTCGTGAATCTTGTCATGGTTGCATCGGAAAGTGCTAGCGTCGCTGGTTTCGATATTGGGGAAACAGGCTCCAGCTTCACCATGAGCGGGGGTGAGATCATTCTACAACGTCCTACTTCCAATGCTGTGGATTTTCTGAACCGTGCAGCCACCCATCTCGTGACCGGAGGTGTGGTGAGGTTTGGGAATGCCCTCACACCGGCTTCCCAGGTTTTTCGCATCGATGCCACCGCGCCTGTATATGATCTCGTTGTCAATGCCTTCAATAATCCGGTCCTGCGATTGGAAAACAATGCCCTGCAGGTCAATAATGATGTCCTCATCGCAGGAACGCTTGAATCCAACAACCTTAACATCCGTGTTGGTAGAAACTGGGTCAACAATGGAGCCTTTCTTCCCGGAACGGCGACGGTTGAATTCTTCGGATCAGCGAATGGCCAGGTTCAGGGTGGGAATTTTCATAACCTGCTATTTAGTGGATCCGGCACCAAAACAGCGATGATGGCTATGACGGTGGCTGGCAACCTGGGCATTACTGATAACTTCAATGGCGGCAGCTATCTGCATAACCTTTATGGTAACTGGACAAATGACGGGACTTACAGCCCATCAACGGCAAGCTGGCTGTTGGGCGGGGTGCTCACTCAGACACTTGGCGGGATCAACCCAACAACTTTCTATCGTCTCGACATTGACAATGCCAATGGGATCATTCTGAACAATAGCATTTTTGTTCAACAGTTGCTGGCCTTAACAGACGGACTGGTCACGACAGGTGGCAACACGCTGACCATGCTAAGCACAGGAACCATCAACGGCGGATCGGTGAATTCGCATATAAACGGCAGGTTGGCCTGGGAATACCTTAGCACGGGTTCACGAACGTTTACAATTGGGAAGGGCGGCATTTACAGACCATTGATATTCAACTATTCCTTCATCGATCAGCCTTCTGTCGTTACAGCTGAGCAATTTGAATCCTTACTTGCGGGAAACCTTCCTCCTTATACGACGCTGTATGCGGACCGCTACTGGGAAGTCAGTCAGACAGGAGGAGGCTATTTTGTGTATGACATCACACTGGATGGAACAGGGTATGTTCCGGACCCTGCTGCAGAGCCTGTTATTCTAAAGGATGGCAGCGATCCGCTGAGTCTGTTACCTGCAATTGTCAATGGCACTCTTTATACTGCCTTCACACAATCGAGCCTGAGTGGCTTCGGGTTAGGATCCTATTGTCCTCCTCCCGTCATTACCCTGGATCCGCAGGATGCAGAGGTTTGTGAGGGAGAAATTGCGCATTTTACTGTTGACGCAACTGGATCAGGAAGCCATTTATGGCAGTATCAGTGGCAGGAGAGTGCGTCTGGTCCGGGTGGTCCTTTTGTCAGCCTCACTGACGGGGGCATCTATCTGGGGGTTTCTGCGCCACAGTTGTCCATTTATGCTTCTTCTGTTTCCCTGGATGGTTATGCATACAGGGTTATCCTGACGCGTGACTGTGGCACGTCCATTACCACAACGCCAGTTTTGCTGACGGTTCATGAAACACCCTCTGCTACCTATTCAGCTACGCAGATCCCATGCTATAGTGCTGCCAACGGGACCATCCAGATCAATGTGAGTGGCGGATTGGCACCGTATTCTTATTCAATCGATAATGGACTTACCTATCCATATACAGGCGCCTCTCCCTTTACTGTGCAAAACCTGCCCCCCGGATTGTACCAGGTCAGGGTCAGGGATTTTAATGGTTGTGAATCAAGTGTTTGCAGGTAGTTCCTTCCGACGTTGAGCATATGATGTCAAATCTATTCCGGAATGTGAAAGCCCGGAATTAATCAGCCTGGTATTAACACCCATAGGTTGATATTCCCTTTGTGTGTTCAGAACGATTTTAAATTAAGATTAAGTTGTATACCAAATTGGTTAGTGTTAACGCTCTGCGCAATATTTACACGGGAGCTGATAGTAAGAAATAACAATCGTTTTAATGAAAATATAATGCCTTTTTAATTGAAGGCAGCGTAGCTGTTGATTGTTTCTTGTGGTTAGTATGCTGATGATAAATGTGTTGTGAGTCACATTTTCTTGTTAATGATGGTTGTTGTAATGTTTGATGGACTAATATGTTGACTTAATGCAGTTTAATATGAGAACGATGGGACACAAAAGAACATGGAGCATCCTGCTTTTATGCAGTATGGCGGTGTTGACACTCAAAGGGCAGTCTTCGATCGCGAGCCTTGGAACAGAAATCACGCAGGATTTCAATACCCTTACCAGTGGCACCTGGACAAACAACAGCACACTGACAGGCTGGTATGCCAGGACGACAAGTACAGCATCCATCACATCCTATGGTGCGAACACAGGATCTACGACCACTGCAGGCCTCTATGCATTCGGTGTAGCCGGAACCAATCCTTTGACAGACCGGGCTTTGGGGTTCACTGCTACTAACAGTTACACCGGTAATCCCGGTAGCGGTTTTGTTGGCTGGAGGCTTTTGAATAATACCGGAGGGACCATCGATACCCTGACCGTGACGTGGAGTGGTGAGCAATGGCGGAGGAATAACAATGCTGCAGCGCAAAGTATGACCTTAACCTACCAGACCGGTAGTTCGGTGACAGATCTGATTTCAGGGACATGGACCACCACCACTTCATTATTCACGAGTCCCATTACCGGGACTGGTACGGCAGTGTTGGATGGGAATGCACCTGCCAACCGAACCGGAGGTATTACCATCAAATTGGTGGTATCCCTTCCTGCCGGGCATGAGATAATGCTGCGCTGGGTCGATCCGAATGATTCGGGAGAGGATCACCACATGGCCATCGATGATGTGCGTGTCGTGGCCACAGCAGCTGGCGCTTCTCCTGTGATTACAGTTGATACAAGTTTTAACTTCGGAAACCAGACTGTTAATACCACATCGGCTATTCGACAATACCCTGTTTCGGGCAGCAACCTGGTCGAGGGCATTGGCGTGAAGGCGCCTGATGGCTTCCAGGTGGCCCTGAGTGCCGGAGGTTCATACTCCGATTCGATAACTTTACCTGCTGGCGGAGGTACGGTTTACCTTCGTTTTGCGCCAGTTGCGGTGGCTGCTTATTCAGGACAAGTCATCCATAGCAGTTCTGGGGCCTCCGACAAACTGGTGGCGGTCAGCGGCACCGGAACCACTCCTGATGATCCAGTTCCTTTCACTGCCACTGCGTACGGTAGTTACCAGATCGACCTCACGGCCAGTGCCAATACGAATGGAAACGATATTCTGGTTGCCTTTAACAGCACGAATTCATTTGGTACCCCATCCGGGAGTTACGCGGCAGGTAATGCGATTTCCGGCGGTGGTACGGTGCATTACGCTGGAAATGCAGCTGGGTTAACATCACATACAGGTCTTTCTCCATCGCAGACGGTTTACTACAAGGCCTGGTCGGTCGATGCATCCGGCTTCTATTCATCCGGAACCGAGGCCAATGCCACTACGGATGCCATACCGCCAAGCGGGCCACAGCCTGTCATGCTGGCCGGATGGGATTTCAATGGCCTCACTTCTTACGGTCCATCTCCTTTTAATCCAACCTTTTTGCATTCTGACGTAGCGGCGATCGGACTTACCAGGGGTAGTGGTGTCGGGACAACAGGCTCAGCCGCCTCAAACGCATGGGGGGGAGTGGCTTGGAATGTTGCGAATGCAGCGGCCGCGATCTCGGGTGGTAAGTTCGCCACTTTCAGCCTTTCCGCGAAGCCAGGTTATCGGATATCGCTTTCATCCATCGATCCTTATAACATCAGACGCTCATCGACAGGTGCCTCGACAGGCCAATGGCAATACAGCCTTGACGGGATACAATACACGGACCTTGGCAGCGAGATTACGTGGGGAAGTGTCACATCGGGCGCTGGAAATCCGCAAACGGCGATAGACCTGACCAGTCTGTCAACAATGCAACGGGTTGAAAATGGGACCAGTATTCATTTTCGCCTGCTTAGCTATGGTGCTTCGGCATCAACAGGAACCTGGTATCTGAATCAGTTTCAGGCTGATGAAGACCTGGTCCTGATGGGACATGCCGAACCCATTCCAGATACCAGTATCTTCACGGGGACGGGAAGCTGGAGTGACACGGCCCATTGGAGCAATGGCATTCCCGGGTCGGTCACCCATGTCATCATGGAGGGATCAGCAACCCTGGATCATCGTGCCTGGATTCGAAGCATAGCGTTCGCAACGGGAGGCGTCCTGACTATTAACGCAGGAGATACCTTATTTGTCAGTGGTGACTGGCATACTGCCGATTTTACTTTTGGTTCTTTGGTAGTCGGACCAGGCAAGGTATGCTTTTCGGGCAATGCCGTCCAGAATGTCGGTGGCGTTGGACCCGCAATATTCGATAATCTGGTCGTAGATAATATGATGGGTGTTCAATTGGGTACCCATGCCATCGTTAACGAAACCCTTGATCTCCGTAATGGAAAGATCATCACCGGATCCTACGAAGTAAGGCTCGGAATTCAGGCTGACCTGGTAAACTGCAGCAGCGCTACCTACGTGCTGGGCACCCTGAACAGGGCTGTGCCCTTAGGGAGCCCTACCTTGCATTACTGCATCGGAGATAGCACCGCCTATGCACCTGTTTCTTTATCCTTTACAGGAGTAAACGTCAATGGTGCAGTGGCGGTTAGCACCATCGGTATGGATCATCCCAGTATTGGCGGCTCAGGTTTGGATCCCCAAAAAACAGCCAATAGATACTGGCAGATGAATGACCAGTATGGGATTGGGTTTGCTTCTTATAATGCTACCTTTTACTATGGGAGCAACGACCTTGATGCAGGCGCTCAACCCCTGCATTTCCAGGTGAAAAAATGGAATGGCGCAAGCTGGAATGCTACAACCTTGGGTACCAGAACCGCAACATCAATAGAAATAACGAATGAAACAAGTTTCAGTGATTTCCAGGCCGGAGAAGCCTGTGTGAATCCGGAAGTACCTGTGCTTAATGCCCCTCAAACCAGTTTGTGCACAGGCGGAAGCGTCCTTATCCAGGTTCAGTCGGGTCAGTTAAACGGCGCTGCACAATGGGTGTGCTATGCCGATAGTTGTGGCGGCACGCCGCTGGGCACAGGCACATCGCTCAACGTTACACCTGGCGCCACGACAACCTATTTTGTCAGAGGAGAGGGTGGGTGTGCAGCGGATGGACTCTGCGGCCAGATCACTATCCAGGTTTTCGCTCAACCTACTGGTCCTTCATTGTTAAGCAAGACGCCTGATTTGCCCGGTATATGTCAGGGTCAACAGCTCAGTGCCCTCTTCAATGCCGGGACAGGTGGCGTTGGCTGCAGCGATGCCTACAGATTTAGTGTGAACAATGGCGTAAGTTGGGCTGACTACGCACCGGGCAACCTCATCAACACCTCCACTGCAACGATCATTCTGATACAGGGCAGGAGAGCAGGATGCACAAATGGTTCTGGTTGCACAGGTACAACCTATGCAACTCTGGCAACATGGACGGCTTATAATCAGCCTTCAGCGCCTTCTGTGGTCAGTAAGTCCCCCAATCTGACCGCCGTCTGCGAAGGTCAGGACGTTAGTGCCACCCTAAGTGCCGGAACGGGTGGGATTGGTTGCACGGATACCTTCAGGGTCACGATAAATAATGGGCTGAATTGGGCAACTTACACCTCAGGCAGCACGATAAACACGACCGGTGGAACCGTGGTCATCATCCAGGGTATGCGGCATCAATGCGATGCCCAAACCGGTTGTTCCGGGACCGCCTGGGTTAACCTGGCGCAATGGAGCATCAATGCTCACCCAACCCGTCCTGCATTATCAGTAAAAAGTCCTGATCTTATGGATGTGTGTGAGGGGCAAGGCGTGAGTGCAACATTTTTACCCGGATCCGGTGGTGTAGGCTGTTCGGATAGCTTCCGTTATAGTGTCGACAGCGGTGCTTCATGGAATCCCTACACACCGGGACAGGCGCTTCCTACATTGGGGATTCCTAGCCTGATGATACAGGGAGGAAGAATGGGTTGCACGACTGATGCTGGATGTACCCCTGCGTCCTACACCGAATTAGCTTTCTGGCGTGTTCATCCTCAGCCGGTTGGTCCAGTCTTACTCCTAAAGGATCCAGATCTGCTGGTCGCCAGCGAAGGGGTGGATGTCAAGGCCACTTTCAATCCGGGTTCGGGTGGGATTGGTTGTGCCGATACCTTCCGATACAGCATTAACAATGGGAATGCATGGTTTGGTTATATGCCTGGTGTGGAAATCAACACAACGGGATCAACAGTAGTACTGATACAAGGGGCGAGGGCAGGTTGTGATGCAGGGACCGGATGCCAAGGCACACAGTTTACTACGCTTGCCAGTTGGGTCGTCAATGCACCCCCTGTTGCCCCAACGTTATCGACCAAAATCCCTGATGTTGCCGATGTGTGTGAATATGAAGACCTAAGTGCTGCATTCCTGCCAGGTGATGGGGGTGTTGGCTGTTCAGATACTTTTCGTTTCAGCATCGATGCTGGTCAGACATGGCAGCCATATACACCCGGTCAGATTATTTCTGTCGCAGGCCCTGCTGTGGTGATCATTGAAGGGATGCGTGGAAATTGCATCAGTGGTATTCCGACGGCATATCAGACATTGGCTACATGGAATGTATACCCTTACACCAATGTTGGTCTGACCCTGCCGTTCAGTGAGATTTGTCAAAACGCAGCCGGTGTCAAACTCACCGGAGGATGGCCTTTGGGTGGAACCTACAGTGGACCGGGGGTGAACAATAATAATTTCTACCCGGCCTTGCTGGCACCTGGCCCCTATCAGATCACATATTCATATAGAAATGCAAATAACTGTTTGTCAAGTGCTTCGGATCAAGTCCAGGTTAATCCCGTACCAGCAGTTAGCCTGCCTCCCATGGTGTTTTGTGACAATGCAGGACTGGTTAACCTTTCCTCGGGAAGTCCGGCAGGCGGCACTTATAGCGGCATTTATGTGAGCATGGGTAAGTTTGATGTCAGCGCTGCAGGTTTAGGACAGCATCCCGTATCATACAGCTATAAGGATGGTAATGGATGTCAGGTTACCCTAAATGGCATGGTTACCGTGGTTCCGCTTCCCCAGGTGAGCATTGCATCGGCATTTGAAATTTGCGCGGATGCACTTCCGATGCTATTAAGCGGCGGCAGTCCTGCCGGAGGCACCTGGAGCGGACCGGGTGTGAGTGCCGGGCAGTTTGATCCTTCTGGTTTAATACCGGGTGTATATCAGCTTACATACACATATACCGATGGCAATGGCTGCACCGATGCAGCCACAACGTCGATGACGGTTCATGCCTTACCGGTGGCGGATGCCGGCCCCGACCGGGTGATCTGCCGCGATGAATGCGTTCAGCTAATGGCCACCGGTGGGGTTCAATACCTCTGGAGCACGCTGGTGCCGACCCAGGGACTGCTGGTATGTCCGCCCGTTACGATGACCTTCGCAGTTACGGTGACGGATGCTCATGGCTGCCAGGATACGGATGATGTACTCGTGACGGTAAAGCCTGTTCCGGATGTGATCCAGGGCAGTCAGGAGCTATGCCCGGGAAGTTGTGTGAGTCTGACAGCCCCGGTAGGCGTAAGTTATGCCTGGTCACATGGACTGGGTAGCGGGTCCACAGTACAGGTATGCCCGCAGCAGACCACGACCTATACCGTGACGGTGACCAATGCAGTGCAGTGTAGCAAGACGAGCAGCTTCCAGGTGGTGACACTGCCCGTTCCACTGGTGAATGCTGGGCCTGATGTGTCCATCTGCGCCGGGAGTTCGGTAACATTAACGGCTACTGGCGGGATATCCTATCAGTGGAGTGGGGGCAGTCCTTCCAATACCGCCGCGATCACGGTGAGTCCGGTAGTAACGACGACCTATACGGTGACGGCCACTGGCGGAAATGGCTGCATAGCCCAGGATCAGGTGGTGGTAAATACAAAACCCCTGCCTGTAGTAACAGTCAGCCCGGCGACCGCCCAGGTATGTGCCGGTTCCTGCGTGACACTTTCAGCCGGGGGCGGGGTGGCTTACCAGTGGAGTACAGGTGCGGTCGGATCTCAGATACAGGTATGTCCTCAAGTCACGACGACGTATGTAGTAACGGTGACCGGCAGCAACGGATGTAAGACAACCGGCAGTCGTGAGGTGACGGTACATGCCCTTCCCTTGGTGAATGCGGGACCGGATGGCCAGATGGAGATAGGAGGGAGCCATACCTTCAGCCAGGCGACAGCCACGGGATACGGAACACTGCAATACCTGTGGGCACCGGCACTGACGTTGAACAACAAATTGTTGCTGCGGCCCACGGCCACGCCCGTTGCCACAACCACATACACCTTGCATGTGACCGATGGCCGGGGTTGTGTTGCGACGGATCAGGCTGAGGTGGTAGTCCTACCTCTGGGCAATACGCTGAGCGGTCAGGTGGTATACGACAATGCCCAGCAAACGCCGCTTCCGGGTTTCCAGGTGATTCTGACGTCGTTGGACAGCAAATACAGCGACACGATCCAGACGGGCGCCCAGGGTTTGTTCTACCTGACGAATATCCCTGCCGGGACGTATGTGATCAGTGGCACATCCAACCAGCAATGGGGCTGGGGTGGCGTGAATGCGACAGATGCATTGCTGGCACTGCGTCACTTCGTGCAGCTGGATCAATTAACTGGTATAAAGTTGCAGGCGGGTGATGTCAACATGGATCATGCAGTCAACAGTACGGACGGATTGTTGATTGGCCAGCGCTTTAGCGGATTGATACAAGGATTCCCTTCAGGAAACTGGATACTGGAAGCCGATACCTTCGTTCTCGCGGGTAACCAGCTGTTTAGCGGTATTTTCAAAGTACTGTGCGCCGGCGATATGAATGGTAGTTTTACTCCCTTATCCAAAAATGCCGGCGTAACCTACCTTGGCGTTGAAGGTGAGCTTGAGATGGCAACATCAGGATCATTTGAAATACCCCTGATGGTCAACCAGGCAGTTCTGACAGGTGCCATCTCCCTGGTGCTGGATCTTCCTGCTGGCATCGTGCCGGAGGATGTCCGTTTGGGAGATGATATGAATGGCCACTTGCATTATGCGATACTTGGAAGGCAGGTGCGTATCGCGTGGTTTGATGTAGACGGAGCACAAGTGCAGGAAAGGCAACCATTGTTCTGGCTTAGAATCAGGATGATGGAAGGTTCAAAAACGATAGGTTCATATCAGGCATCGCATCAGGAAATCGTGGATGAATCTGGCCATATTCTACCTGGAGCAAAGCTATTGCTGCCAGCATTGGTTAACAGGGCAGGGGAGTTCCGCATGGAGGTGTTTCCCAATCCTTTTCAGGATCAAGCCGTATTACATTTCTTTTTACCAAAAGCGGGATATATAGATATGGATGTCATGGACGTCCTGGGAGCGCGGGTCTTACAAACCTCTTCCGGATATCTTGCTGATGGCCGGCATCAAATCCAGCTCGATGGTAAAGACTGGCCTGCAGGTATATACCATCTCCGTATACGCTACAAGTCGGAGGATCATATATGGTATAAAACGATCCGGTTGCAACGAATCATGTAATCTGGATGGCAACGGACACGGGCATGACCATGAGTCTGCCCGTGTTCTTTTTTTTTAAATCAGGTATCAAAACTCCGAATTATCCCTACATTTGTCTGAAGGAAGCCCCTTTAGTTTTATAGCCATCGTAGGAAGGTATTGAAATAGAATACTGATAATTAACTAACTAATTAATTTACTAATCCTAAGATATCTGACGAAATAACTGGTATACTGTTAACATTTCATTGCCGCGTCTGGTTCCGTTTTCCAAGTAGCCTTTTTGACCGGCTTCATTTGTAAACATGTTCATTCACCCGTTTTTCTTTAGGTATCTCAAGCCAAACCTTGAGAGCTATGCATGACAATCATTATCAGATGACCCGCATAGGGGTTTTTTATGATGGGAATTTCTTTTTGCATGTCAGCAATTATTATAACTATTCCCATCCACGGCGTACACGAATCAGCATACAGGGGTTACATGAGTTTATCAGGGCTTATCTGGCCAATGAGATTGGCACCACACCGCCTTTTTGTCCAATCGTCGATGCGCATTATTTCAGGGGCAGGTTGAGTGCCGGTGAGGCCAACCAGCGCGGGGATCTGCTTTACTATGAGCGGGCTTTTGATGATATACTGATGTCGCAGGGCGTCACGACGCATTATCTTCCCGTCCGTTCCACCAGTAGCAAATGGCAGGACAGGGATATTGATCTCTGGCTTGCCCTTGAGGCATTTGAGCAGGCCTTTTACAAGCGCTTTGATGTGATGGTCCTAATCGCATCCGATAGCGATTTTGTTCCCCTCGTCAGGAAACTCAATACGCTCGGAACCAGGGTTATGGTGCTGGGATGGGATTTCGAATACACCGATCAGGAGGGGAGTAAGTACACCACAAAGACATCACATGAATTACTGTCGGAGGTGACCTATCCGGTACCCATGCATGAATTGATCAATGATCCTGATTCCAAGAACAATCCCATCATCAACAAACTCTTTGTTCCGAGGACCAAGGAAAAGGTCTTCTCCAAGCAAGCGGTGGATATGCCGGACTCCTTTGATGCATTTGAAGAAGGTTCTTCCGATGAAGATTTCAACGTGGAGCGGATAGAGAGCACGATCAAGACGTTGAAGGAGGGGTATGGTTTCATCAATTTCCCGCCGAACAACGTTTTCTTTCACTATACCAGCCTCGTCGATTATGATTTCAATGACCTGATGGTAGGGGACAAGGTTCGCTTTCGTATCGAAGCCAAAGAGGATGGACGCCTGGTTGGGCGTGATGTCGTAGTGCTGGAATAACTTTTCCGGAACCCTACCTGCAAAGTCAGCAGGGCCAGAAAGTATTTATTTCAGTCTGTCGAAGCGTATTTTTTCAAATCTGACTTCCGGATCAGAGGTGTTCCAGAAGTACATTCTCAGGGAATCTGCGCCCTTGGGGATTCTTCTAAGGTCAATGATGACCACAGCTGGCGCCATCGTATCATTGCCCATGATGAAATGTTTCAATGGCTCGCGCTGCCAGTGCTGAAGCACGCCCCCTTTTTCTGTTTGCACGACCAGCCCGGGATCTGCGCCTGGTGTTGCCTGAATATTAAAGGAAATCTGCAGCTTTTCAGCTGATAATCCTTTCAAATGTTTTGTCCCCCATGCCAGACTGGGACTGTAAGGATTTGCAGCGGTCAGCGCTGTTGATGGAAGGCTTCCCAGGCTGTCCAGGATATTGTGATGGTTCTTCCGCAGGATGACAGGCCAGGAGGATGTGGGATTGTCTTCGTGTTTCCCGGCATAGAAATACCAGGCATTACCTGCCTGCTTATCAAGGAAAACAAATGGAAATGATTGCTGTAATATTGCCCTGACCTGCGGAAGGATAGGAACATGATGTTGACGGTACAATACATAATCGGCTTCCTGGTATTTCATCAACACTCGGATCAGGTGCAACACATCATTAGGATGATGTATTCGAAGCGTATGAACAGGAGGGTTCAAGCTTTCCGGTTCCTGCGCAGCGGCGAGATCTGTATTCTCAATAATCAATGATCCTTTGTAAAGGGTTGAATCCTCTCTGATATGCTGTTTGATAATCTGATAGGTGTCTTCCGCGTGTTTCGTCCGGGACCTTTGTTGTAACTGTAACATAATCAACGCGGTAAGTAATGTCAAGGACAGGCCGGCGCCGCATATCTTCCATCGTATTTCTGTTTTGGAAAGCTCCTTGAAATGCAGGTAGATCAGGATAAAGACCAGGGTCACCAGGATTATGAAGGCAACCAGGAATGCCAGGTTAATATCCCCTGCATGATAATCCAGATTAACTTTGTGGTTCCCGGCTGGAATATTGACAGCCATCAATGCACCGTAGGCTGTGCCTGTTTCAGTAACCTGGTCATCGATACTTACTTTCCACCTGGGGTGTTTCGTCTGAAGGCAGACTAATTGTCCTGCGCTCTCCAATTGTGCCTCAAATACGATGTGATGTGGTGAAAATGAAACAATCGATAGCATTGAAGATGAGTCAAGCGTATCAATTGCTGCTGTACTTTGCTCAACAAAGGCAAATGGCCATTGCATGGCCGCCTCGAATGCACCCGACTGCCGGGCATTTCTGATAGCCTTCAGTTCATATGGATTATATCCTTCAGGAGAAGGCATCTTGAAGAAAAGAGGTGTATTCCGGAACGAGCCTGGAATGAGCGGATGGTAGGCGGCATCGGAAACTTCCTGCATGGGTTGGGTAAGCGAGGGGATAGGGAAGCCTGCAGGCATGGTTCTTAAGGCCTCATTGCCGGGTTTGATGGGAAGGGGATCAGCAACGGTAGCATAGAAATTCAATCGTACAGAGAGCCCCATATCAATAACCAACAGCAATCCCAGCATCCACAGCCGGCTTCCGCGCTGGCGTTTGTCCAGCATAGTGAATATCGCCAATCCCAGCAAGATGAGAAGCAGGATTCCCTGAACCCAGATCTTGTCCACTATCTTCCCCTGGCCGAGGAAGCCAGGCATTCCTTCCGGGATCATGCTGATGGCAGGAAAGCTCACATGTGGAAGGAGCACTGGCAAGGTGACGAGCAGCAGGCCGGCAAACACAGAGAGCACTATGATAAAGCGCATGCGGATTGTATGATTCTGAACAATCTGATCGGCCATAACACCTGCAGCCATGAGAAAAAACAAGAGGGTGAAGATGCGCGTTGTGGCCGGAAACCTGAAAAGGTTAAGACCGGGTAACATGGTGTTTGCCCATTCCCTTAGCGGAAAGGTAGTGGCCATGCTAAGAAGGAGGAAGAACAACCCCGCCAGCAGGAAGCCTCCGTTTTTTTTCAGGGCCTTAGGGTGGCTGAGGCTCGTAATCACTAGGGCCAGTGGAAGAATCCCAAAATACGTATTCAGGACAGTGGTGTCCTCCTGCCAGAAGTGCAGGTGCTCACTCGTCAGAGCAAAGGGGAACAGCATACTGAGCAGCCCGGCCGGCGACAGTGACCCAAACAACTGAGTGAGTGTCCCTTCTGTTCCCAATCCCTCTGTCCGGACCAGCATGGGTATCAGTTCCAGCGCAGAAAGCAGCATCGGCAGGCTGATCAGACACAGGCTGAGCGGCACCAGCAGAATGATGGCCAGTGCGGAAAGCTGTTTTCTCCATGGCTGCCTGTTGTTTTTGATCCATGTGATCAGGAATACAATGGGCAAAGTATACGCCAAAAGCAGGGAAATTCCGGGGTAACCCCCTGAAATCATCAGGAATAAGATCAAGGATAGGGAAAGAGACTTGCCCAGGTCAGGTGTTCGGGCCAAACGGAGGGTGAAGGAGAAAGTCCAGGGTAACCAGGCTGCACTGATGATCCATCCGATATGTTGTGCCTGGCTGATAAAAAACCCTGAAAACATATATGCAACCGACATCATCAAAGCGCCGGACCGCGTTAGCCTGATTGTTCTCCCAAGGTGGAGAAATCCTGCACCGGCCATAAATACATGTAAGACATATTCGAGGTTCAGGGCTGAGAAGTCGTAGAATCGGAAGAGCATGCCGATGATCCAACTGACCGGATACCAGGTCCCCGGATCTCCCATTTGTGGGAATCCTGCTTCCATGTATGGATTCCACAATGGTAACTGCCCGTTCTTCAGGCATTCTGTGATGTAAAACTTCCAGGGAAGATAAATATTGGTTGCATCCCAGCGCATGGATACCAGCATACCTGACAGGGGCCAGAGAGTCACCCCTGCAATGATCGCCAGGATGAGCAGATCAGCATAGACCTGGGGGATTTTTCTGATGCTCTGAATGGTATGATGAAGAACTTTCATTTCATGCGTAAAAAAGTTCCATTCAAAGGTCAGAAAAAAGATGGACCCCGCAGCGCGCGCAAGCCATGCAGGGGTCCATCGCCTCACTATGGTTCAGGTAGAGGTAGCTATTCAAAGGTGATTTCCACCCGGCGATTTTTCTGTTTGTTTTCCTGTGTGTCGTTGGGCGCCACTGGTTTATCAGGTCCTTCGCTCCGGATGATAACCCTGGATGTATCGATGCCATACATAGCGAAGTACCCGGCAAGGGACTCCGCCCTCATTTTCCCAAGCAGATGGTTCCCATTATAATCTGTATGCCCGGTCAATACCATTTTGACCTGTGGTTGTTCCTGCATATATTTCTGAACAGCAGGGATATAATCTTTCAATTCCGCATCATAGGTCATGAGCTTTTCCGCAGCCCAAAAATACACGGTGCGGTCAAAAGCGCCGGCTTGTTTGATTTCCTGTTTGCGGAATACAAGGCGGTAACCATCTTGCAGCCTATCTTCAGTGTCGAAGCTGAGGTCCTGCATCACACCCTGGGTACTGATGCGTCCAGGGTCTACGCCTCTTTCCTGTAGCAAGCCGGCCAGGAAAGTAGCCCTCGCGATGCCCAGGTTTTCAAACCCCTGGATGGTATCTTCCTGCGCACTGTAATATCCTGAAATATGCAGCATCTCCCCGGGATTTCCAGACAGGTAGGCAACGACAGAATCGAGAATACTCAGCTCAGATTCAGGAATATTAACACTGTCTTCATTCTTCTGAATGCTGGGTAACTCACTGAACTGAAAGCGTATGACATCACCGGTGGTGATATATCCTGGCTGATCCAGGTTGACAACCGTTTGTTCCTCTTTCATTTCCTGCTTGCAGGATACAACCCACATTAGTGAGATGCCCAGCATCAGGAAGAGGGTGTAGGTTACACTTTTCATGACAACTATTTTTTTGGTTGCTATTGAGGATCTGTGCACTTCAGGCGCCAATACAGCGTACCGTTGTGCGACACAGCGGCAGGTCGATCCGGGCAACAAACCCTGAATAATCTTATACGCTCGTTGATGAAAAAGGTTGCTTGTCAAATCCTTGAGGTGCCTTTTTGCCGATCGCAGGCATCAGGCATGCGAGAGTGAGAGCGGATTACTTTCGTTCATGGTTTCCGAGGCAGGCCACAACTGCCTGCAGGATTTCAAGGTCTGAGGCGGCATCTAACCTGGGCCAGGATGGTTCGCAGTACTCCAGCAACTCTATGGCCTCCATGATATGCTGACAACCGCTGATAGCCAGGATCGTATTGTCCCCCAGGCGGCTTCTGACAAAGCGGATCGTCTGGTCACGCATGGTCAGGGCTTCATATTTCCTCCGGTTTTTAGCTTCTTTGCTGAATGCTTCATACAGAATACTCACCGGACCTGGTATAAAAATGCCTCCCTTAGGGCTGGCTTCCCGGATGGCCCTGGTCAGGGATTCGGGAGGTATGCTGAGATCTGGCAAGGCCTCTGCTAGAGGAAGCTGCACGAAAGCCTGCCTGAATTCCGCCCAGGTTTCTGGCCAGGGTGTGATGGTAACCCCGGATAGGGTGATGGTATCTGGTAGCAGGGTGATCAGGACGGGGTGATTGCCAGGTTTTACTTCAACCGGAACTGTAAAGGTTGCCGGGTGCATACTAATGGCTGTGACGAGGATGGAATCTCCGGGGATGGCCATACAGGAAAAGCGTCCGGATGGATCAGCGGCCATGGCCGCATTTGTTTTCAGAGAGATAATATGGGCATACCCAATGCCCTCCCCTTGCAGGTTCACGACTTTTCCCGTGATGATGACGCGTTCCTGGCCATGCAGTTGGACGGGGGTCAGGGTCATCAACACCAAGATGAAGGCAAGCGCAAACTGCCTTCCCTGATGGATACCGGACAACTTTTGGGCATACCTGACCATTTGCTCCTGAATAAGCCGCTCTCTCTTCTTTAACCTGTGACGGTTGAGGCGGGATAATGTTACAGATTACTAACGCACTGCCCTGCGATTTGATTTGGTGAAGCCCGTTTTTTAACTATTTTTGTCTCCTTCGCATTAAAAGGATACGCAATTATCATTCACTAACTAAAACCATTACGTCTATGATGAAGGGACACCCAAGAGGATTATTAGCCGCTGCACTTGCCAATATGGGCGAGCGCTTCGGCTTCTACACCATGATGGCCATTCTGGTGTTGTTTTTACAGGCGAAGTACGGGCTTTCCGGGACCAATGCCGGGATTATCTACTCCATCTTTTATTTCTCCATCTACATCCTGGCTTTTGTCGGGGGGTTGATCGCTGACAAGACACGGAACTACAAGGGCACTATCCTGGTAGGACTTGTTGTTATGGCAGTTGGGTATTTCCTTATTGCGTTTCCGACACCAACGCCATCCCCGAATAAGATGCTCTTCCTTATTCTGTCCTGCATTGGTCTGTTTACAATTGCCTTCGGTAATGGCCTTTTCAAAGGTAACCTGCAGGCGCTCGTAGGGCAGATGTATGATAATTCAACCTATGGTGGTAAAAGGGATGCTGGTTTTTCGCTGTTCTACATGTTTATCAATGTTGGTGCTTTGTTTGCACCGATTGCAGCTGTCGCCATGCGTAATGGTTTCCTGATGCGTCATGGATATTCCTATAATGCCAGCCTCCCTGAACTGTGCCATGCATACCTTGACGGAACCATCAGTCCAGAGGCACAGGAAAGACTCACCCTCTTTGCACAGCAGGCCAGCAACAATGTACCTGTCGCAGACCTGACGGCCTTTGCCAATGATTATCTGAATGTGTTTGCCACCGGATTCCATTATGCATTTGCCCTCTCGATCATTGCCATGGCCATTTCGCTTACCATCTATCTGGTGAACAAGAAGATTTTCCCCACACCAGCCAAGAAGGACAAGACAATGGCGGCCGGTGATATCGTGATGGAAGCCAAGGAAGTGAAACAGAGACTGTATGCCCTTTTTGCCGTATTCGGTATCGTGATCTTCTTCTGGTTCTCTTTCCATCAGAATGGGCTCACGCTCACCTACTTTGCAAAGGATTATACCGACCTTAGCGGGATCAAGATCAACCTTGGATTTATGACCATCCAGGGTGCCGAGATCTTCCAGTCGATCAACCCCTTGTTCATCGTCCTGCTGACACCGATCATCATGGGTATTTTTGGATGGCTTGAGGCCCGTGGTAAACAGCCTTCCACGCCCAAGAAAATCGCCATTGGTATGTTTATCGCTGCAACAGCCTATTTCGTGATGACACTGGGTTCCATCGGTCTGCCGCTGAAATCTGAAGTGGATGCCATGGGTGGTCTGACTGATGCAGAGCGTGTTACGCCATGGTTGCTGATCGGTACATATTTCATTCTGACGGTTGCTGAACTCTTTATCAGTCCATTGGGAATCTCCTTCGTCTCTAAGGTTGCACCTCCGCAATATCAGGGCGTGATGCAGGGAGGCTGGCTCGGAGCCACTGCCATCGGTAACCAGTTACTCTTTATCGGTGCCATCTTCTATGATACCGTTCCTCTCTGGCTCACATGGACGGTGTTCGTGGTAGCCTGTCTGCTCTCCATGTTTACCATGCTCTTCATGCTGAAATGGCTGGAGCGGGTAGCTAAGTAAAAAGCTATAATGATCATAAGAAGCCTGCAGGAGTTTTTTCTGCAGGCTTTTTATTTGGCGTCTGAAAGCAGCAGCTTGAATCCTTCCCAACTATCTCCGGCATGGATCTTAAGGAAATACATTCCCGCAAGGTGTTCATCTATTCTGATCCTGAACAATCCTTCGCGTCCTGCAGATCCGAACAAAAACTTCACCTGCCTTCCCATGGCATCGTAGAGGTATAATTCCAGTCCACTGATATCCCGCTTACCGAAATCAATATAAAAGGATGTTTCTCCGCTGTTTTTTAAAACAGGGTTGGGATAGATATTGGGAATGACACGGATATATGCCAGTTTAACATTCTCGTTGCTCGTTTCTCCATTGCTGGCGGTTAGTGTTACCGTAAACGTACCGGTGTGTTCATAACGGATCCCGCTGGGGTTTTGGACCTCAGCAGTCGCCGGGTTGCCTCCCTCAAACTCCCACTTCCAGGATGTGGGATCGCCGAAGCTTAAATCAGTAAATGAGATGGTGCTGTTCACCGGGATAACGGTTGTATCCGCTCGAAAATCGGCGATAACGTAAATCGTTCCACCATAAGTGCCAGGAAGGCTTCTGGCCCCGGATCCAAGCGGATCCAGCCAGTCTTTGAGTCGCTTATCCGGTGTGGTGCCCTGCTGATCCCAGGCATGCAACATTTTTCCATAGAGGTCCGGAGATGTCAGATTGCTGCAGGAAGCCTCACCGCCCGACAAGATGCCAATGATGCGTTTCTGTTGGTCGAAGAGGGGGCTGCCAGAGGATCCCTGCTCGGTAACGCCGTGATTGGTCGTGGTTTGCGCCCACCTTACACCCCAATGTGTTCCAGGAATGCTGCCCCATTGTGTTGAAAACAGAGGTTGTATATAAGTAGATATCTTCTTCATATCCCCGGCTGGGTGGTGGATTCCCACACCCTGTTGACTGGGTGCTGTGTTCAGGCTCCATCCATTGTAATAAGGATTATAGTTGGCCGGCACATTTTGGTTTAAGCGCACGAGGAAAAAATCTGCGCCAGTAATACTGCCAGCACTACCCCCTGCACCCGCCAGGCGCTGGCATCCTGTCATGGTTTTGGATGCGGGTTCGGTTGAAGGATCCTGACAGCCAGGCGCTTCATAATTGAAATGGAAGATCCATTGGTTGAGTTCAGTCGTGCTGGCATCCTGACCGCAGTGGTCTGCCGTCAGGAAGTAGGGACTCAGGTCCTGGGTTGTATTGTTAACGAGCGAACCCGTACACCAGAATGTGCCACCTCCGGCTTTCAGCAGTATCCGGGCAATACCCCGTTTCTCATTTTTCCAGTTATCACCCTCTGGGCAGTTGATGTTCACTTCACACCAGTCAGAATGGCCAAAACCTTTGCTGTTGTTTATAAAACCTTCTGTTCTGTATATGAAGGAGAGGTCACTGATGCGGATGTCTGGCAATGCTGTAGCATCCTGTAGATCCGGATGATAGTATTCGAGACATAGGGTATCTCCAGGGATAAAAGGAGTGGCGAACGGGCCCCCTGATGGATTGGATATCTCAGTGTAGGCGCCAAGAACTGTATGCCGGTCAGATGAATAGATGTACAGCTTGCCTTCTTTCGGGATCTTAAAAGCATCGTAATAAAGCACGGTTCCGACGGCTTTTTTCGTCACGATTCGTATGCTTAAAATATGCCCTCCGTCAGATAAGGTCTGCAGGAAGCTTTCTTCGGCGAGGTTTATCTGAAGCGGAATACAAGTTCCCACACGGAAGGGGAGTCCTGCTTTTCCTTGCTCATCATCGGCTTTTCTCAGCAGAGAAACATCAGGAGAAGGGATAATGACCGTCTGGTAATGTTGGAAATCCTTATGCAGAAAGGAATGTGGTACACCTGGCTCCGTGAATTGTGCACGGAGGCTACCAATCGTAAACAGGAGTATGATGAGAACGTATGTCCTTTTCAAGGTTGCTGGTTTATAAGATGCTTGATACTTACTTCAAAAGTAGGAAAATCCCTGCATGCATGATGTCACGATAAAAAACACATAATATGCACACATAACGTTCATGATCAGAAAATATTTATTACTTTTAAAAACATATATCAGCGACACTGCCGGTCGGTTTGTATATCAGGTCTGAATCTCCATCCATTAAACATAAGGCCATGAAAAGACTATTATTATTGTTACTGGGATTATCCTTTGGTATTATTATTCTTCATTCACAAGGTGTTCAGTTTCAGTTGAAGGTTTTTCTGCAAGGACCCTTTCAGCCATCAGGAAGTATGAGTCAGGCATTGGGTGCTTCAGGTTACCTTCCGCTTGCACAGCCTTACCACACCGGAATTTGGAACTATACAGGAACAGAATCATTGACGGCCATCCCTTCCGGAATGGTTGACTGGGTGCTGGTGGACCTTAGGATCAGTCCAGATACAGCCGTAGCGCGCATGGCAGCAATATTATATGCTGACGGAACGGTGAAGGACATCAACGGGAATGCAAACCTGTATTTCAATATTCCATCTGGTAACTACTATGTTGCAGTCATGCATCGCTCACATCTTTCATCCATGAGTGGTTCCAGGTTGGTTTTTCCGGTCAGTGGTACACTTGATTTTACAGACACTACTGCATTTGCTGTGTATGGCCGTTGCCTGATCAGCATGAGCGGAGGTGTGACGGGCATGATCTCCGGAGATTTAAATAATGATAAGGTGCTGAAGTATAGTGGCTCCGGCAATGACCGCAGCCTGATCCTCCAGAAAATCATCGCTGAAGTGGGTGGAACTGCCCTGAATTCCACCACTTCAGGGTATCACCGGGAAGATTTGCGGATGGATGGAGTCGTAAAATACAGCGGCGCTGGTAACGACCAGTCGCTAATCATTCAGAATATCGTAAATCTCACCGGATCCACGGCCATCAATGCCACTTTCACCGGGTCTGTGCCGCATGCTGTGCTTTATCCTGCAGCCTTACAAACGTTTCGTTCCTGTGGTGATCTCCTGACGGATATCCGGGATTTTCAGCAATACCCAACCCTTCTCATCGGAGATCAGTGCTGGATGGGTAAGAATCTCAATATAGGCGTCATGGTGAGCAGCACAAACACTGGGGCTGACCATAGCAATGCAAGTAACAATGGCGTTATTGAGAAGTACTGTTATAATAATGATGTCAACAACTGCGATACTTTTGGCGGTTTATATGACTGGGATGAAGCCATGCTATATGCTGCCACGCCAGGGGCAGTGGGAATTTGTCCGGAGGGCTGGCATATTCCTAATATTGAAGAGTGGAATGCAATGGAGGATTCTCTTGGTGGCATCAGCCTGGCTGGAGGTAAGCTGAAAGAAGCTGGCCTGTTGCATTGGAGCAGTCCCAATACCGGTGCCACCAATGAAAGCGGGTTTACTGCCCTGCCTGCTGGCTTTCGCAGCTCAACAGGCTATTTCAATACAATCGGAACCCATGCATGTTTCTGGAGCTCGACATTGCAACAGCATCCCTATATATGGAACCGTACCTTGTTGCACAATAATGAGAGCATCTTCCATTATAGTGATTTCAGGACGCGCGGACATTCCATCCGTTGTATCATGGACAGCATTCCTCCCTGCACACCCCAGCCGGATCAGGCCAATGCCGGCCCTGACAGGCTGAACGTCCAGGGAGTGAGTGTGACCTTACAGGCTAATGAGCCATCAAATGGAAGTGGCTCATGGAGCATTGCAGCCGGCCAGGGTGGAAGCTTTGGTAATCCTATGGCTTATAACTCCAGCTTTTCCGGACATCCGGGTGCGGTCTATACCCTGGTGTGGACGATATCAACGGTTTGTGGCAGCACATCTGATTCTGTCCTGATCGGATTCGCCTGTGACCCACAGTATGTTCCTGCTACGGCCGGACCGGATCAGGAAACCTGCCCCGGCGACTGCGTGACGCTTACAGCCGGGGGCGGGGTCTCCTATCAATGGAGTACCCAGGAGGTGACAACGGTCATACAGGTTTGTCCCACCCAGACCACGACCTATGTTGTGACAGTCACCGATCATTATGGTTGCACGGCAGCAGCCAGTGCAGTAGTGACAGTCCATCCTCTTCCTGTTCCTAATATAGGTCAGGATGCCTACATCTGTCCGGGTCAATGCGCAACGCTCCAGGCTTCAGGAGGTGTTTCGTATTTGTGGAGTACACTGGAGACAACATCCTCCATCTCAGTATGCCCCAACGCCAATACTGTCTACACCCTTACGGTTACGGACATGCATGGCTGCCAGGGGACCGATGAAGTAAGTATATTTCTCCACACGCCTCCACAAGCGGATGCCGGTGCCGATACAGCGATCTGTATGGGAGATTGTGCCATACTTCATGCCACCGGAGGGGTGTCGTATATCTGGAGCAATCAAGAGGTTGCGCCAGATATTGTTGTTTGCCCAACACAGAATACAACCTATCAGGTTACCGTTACCGGAGCAAATGGGTGTACGGCGTCCAGCGATGTGGTAGTGACTATACTTACCCTGCCTACAGCCCATGCTGTTACCGATACCAGCATCTGCCCGTCCGGATGTGCACCGCTCCTTGCCTCAGGAGGTATCAGCTATCTCTGGTCGACGCAGGAAACCACCGCCGGTATCGTTGTTTGTCCGCCTCAGACGACAACATATCATGTAACAGTAGCAGATACAAATGGCTGTCAGGATACCGCTTCCGTAACGGTCACCTTACTGGAGCTTCCATTCGCCAGTGCCGGGCCTGATACCCTGAATGTGCCTGATACGATCATCATCCTGCAGGGAAGCCAGCTCAGCAATGCCACAGGCTTATGGAGTGTTATCTCAGGTGGCGGGGGCGCATTTTCTGATCCAACACTTCCCAATGCAAGCTTCAGTGGTCTGCCCGATACCTTGTATGTCCTGATGTGGACTGTTACCAACGTTTGTGGCAGTGCTACGGATACGGTCAATGTCGGATTCTCTCCGGTTGCATCCTATCCTTGTGAAGGACTCATCCTGGATGACAGGGATGAACAAACGTATCCCGTACTCCAAATTGGTTCGCAATGCTGGATGGGCAGCAACCTGAATATTGGCAGCCTGATCACCAGCAGTTGGATGGGGGGAGCCATATACTCCAATGCCAGCGATAATGGCATCATTGAGAAATACTGTTATGATAACAATACCGCGAATTGCGATATCTATGGCGGTCTGTATGACTGGAACGAAATGATGGATTATGTCCTCACGCCTGGAGCACGGGGCATTTGTCCGGATGGTTGGCATATCCCCACGGATGCGGAATGGAAGATGCTGGAAGGCACTGTGGATAGTCAGTTCGGAGTGGGTGACCAGGAGTGGAACTACTTTGGATGGCGCGGACAGGATGTTGGAGGGAAGCTGAAGCATGCTGGAACGGATTATTGGCTGACTCCCAATGTGGGTGCCAATAATGAAACCGGCTTTACTGCCCTGCCTGCGGGATTGCGGTTTGGTGTGGGTTGGTATGGAAACAAAGGAAGCAATACCTACTTCTGGACATCCACGCCCCATGGAACTGAAAATGCCTATTACCGTTGGCTTGGGTATACTCAGCCTGGTATGTGGAGGGATATCGATCGTAAAAGGGCGTATGGTTTTTCTGTACGTTGCCTGAGAGATACAGATTGTGATGTCATTCCGGATCAGGCCAATGCAGGGCCTGATACGTTCAATATTCCGGATATCTATATTCAGCTCCAGGCCAATCAACCGACGCAAGGAACTGGGGTATGGAGCATCGCTTCCGGATCGGGAGGGCAGTTCATCAATACAACCCAAAATAACACGCTTTTCCTTGGGCAATCAGGTGAGGCTTATCAACTTGTGTGGACCATCATGACCAACTGCCTGGGGTATTCTGATACTGTCGATATCAGCTTTGCCATGGTAAATGTGCCGGAATGTGACAGTGTGTTGTTGGATACGAGAGACAGTACGGTCTATCCTGTGGTGCGGATCGGTAGCCAGTGTTGGATGGCTAAGAACCTGAATGTCGGGACTTTTGCAACCAGTATCTTCACACATTGGCATAATGTGCATTCTGATGTGAGCAACAATGGGATCATCGAAAAGTACTGCTATAACAATGACACTGCCAATTGTGGCATCTGGGGCGGGCTGTACGACTGGGATGAGATGATGAATTATGTTTATGTAGAAGGTACGCAAGGTATTTGCCCTCCCGCGAACGGCTGGCATATTCCTTCGGATAACGAATGGAAGATCATGGAGGGTAATATCGATAGCTACCATGGTGTGGGTGATCCAGTATGGGACCTGGATGGTGTCATAAGAGGGTCCGATGCTGGTGGCAACTTGAAAGAAGAAGGATATACCCATTGGGATGAACCCAACTTTGGAGCTACCAACAGCAGTGGCTTCACTGCAATTCCCAGTGGTCTTCGCTATTTTGCCGGCGTATTTCAGAATCTGAATGATTATACAATGTTCTGGACTTCAACGCAATATCCAACCGTTCCAGAGTATGCATACTACCGTGGTGTGTCCAGTTCCACCAGCAATTTGGCGAGGTCAGGTCTCTACAAACCATATGGTTTTTCAGTTCGTTGCGTCAAGGAACTGCCACCTTGCGTTCCAGCAGCAGATCAGGCAAATGCCGGCCCAGATAGTCTGGAAATTGCAGGTAGCATTGTCCAAATGCAAGCGACCCAGCCCGCTGTTGGTATTGGGAAATGGACCATCAAGACAGGATATGGTGGCCAGGTTCATGATCCGATGGCGCATAATTCCATCTTCCATGGATTGCCGGGAGAGGAATACGTGCTCAGGTGGACTGTCAGCAATGTCTGCGGCAGTAGCCATGACGAGGTGGTCATCAGCTTTGCCGATACCCTGGGTTTCCAATGCGGCGACAGTCTCATGGATGTCCGCGATGGTAAAAAATACCCGACCGTCCAGATAGGGATATACTGCTGGATGGCAAGCAACCTCAACGTGGGCGATTTTGTTCAGAGTGTCTATGATGGTATCGATCATACTGAGTTGACCAATAACGGCATCATTGAGAAGTTCTGCCTGGATAATAATCCTGCACTCTGCGATGTATATGGTGGTTTGTATAGCTGGGATGAAATGATGGCCTATTCCACTGTGGAGAAGAACGATGGAATTTGTCCTCCCAATGGTGGCTGGCGACTTCCTACAGACGAGGATTGGAAAATCACTGAGGGAAGCGTAGATATCTATTTTGGGATAGGTGATGCTGAGTGGGACAATGACTACAGTTACCGGGGATGGGATGCCGGGGCAAAATTGATGGATGGTACACCCTCGCGGTGGAACAGCTTATACGGTAGTAGTCTGGTTGGTACTGATGATTTTGGATTCAGTGTGATTCCAGGTGAAAGTCGGACCTATGATGGTTGGATGAATCAGGATGTTAAGTATAATGCCTATTTCTGGACTTCCACGCATTCAGGATGGCATAAAGCCTGGATGAGAATGTTTTCTGGTGATAATGAAGGCATTTACAGAGTGGGACATCACTGGACCAACAATGGCTTTAGTGTCAGATGCCTCAAGGATATGCCTCAGTCCTGTGCTCCCCAACCCGATCAGGCGCAGGCCGGACCGGATTCTGCTGATATTCAAGGTGCTTCATTCGTTTTGCAGGCAAATCAGCCCGGTGCTGGCGCAGGATTATGGACGATCCTCTCAGGCACGGCCGGCAGCTTTTCAGACCCTTCAATGCACAATGCCACTTTCACAGGAGTCGCTGGCCAAACCTACGTGTTGGAATGGAGGATTACTACGATCTGTGGAACATCAGCCGATACCATCATCCTCAGTTTTGCTGCTCCCGTGATACAGACATGTGGTGTGCTGGTAGATACCAGGGATGGCCAGCAATATCCTACCGTTATTATCGGAACGAAGTGCTGGATGGCGAAAAACCTGAATATTGGCACGATGGTTAACAGTTTACCTGGAGGCACTCATAGTGATGTATCCAATAACGGAATCATCGAGAAGTATTGCTTTGCCAATGATACAAATAACTGCCTTGAGTATGGTGGTTTGTATGATTGGAATGAGATGGTTCAGTATCAGATCAATAAAACCATACAGGGTATTTGCCCCGATGGATGGCGCCTCCCATTCGATTCAGATTGGACATCCCTTGTCAATTCTCTGGGCGGAGCCTCGACGGCAGGCGGCAGTATGAAAGAGGCCGGATTATCCCACTGGAGCAGCCCGAATACAGATGCTACGAATGTGAGCGGTTTTACAGCTCTTGGCGGGGGATGGCGGACCTATAACGGTTTCTTCAGCTATTTAAAGAGCGCTGCTCAGTTTTGGTCCGTTTCTTCAGTCAATAGTTCCTATGCCTGGGGACGAAATCTGGGAGCGTATTCAGGTGAGGTGAGCCGGTACGATAGTCATAAATTCACTGGTGCATCAGTACGTTGTGTGAAGGATGTGCCGTGAAAAGCTTCTTTTACTGCAGAGGGTGTGAGGTATTTAGTCTTTCACGCCTGCATTGAGTCTTGGTTGAATACGGTATGTTGTGCGATGTGAATAACACATCTTGCACGCGAAGTTTTTCATCTCTAAGGAAATACGTGGGTGAGCGTGGCTGTTTTTTGTACCTTTATCAAAACCCTTCTGCGATGCGCGCTATCTTTCTTACTGGATGTCTGTTGGTTTGTTTATGTCAGTGGAGCTCAGGACAAAGCCCTGTCATTCAATGGTGGTACGATGTCGATGATGCCGCTTTTGGAAATGCAGCCCTGGCCGACCTGGACCAGGACGGCCAGCTGGAAGTTGTCTTCAGTACATACCGTAACGATGGGTACCTCTATGCGCTTAAAACGGAGGATGGCTCTCTCCTTTGGAAATACAACGTCGGTGGATGCAGCGACGCAGCACCACTGATCATCGATGCTGATGGTGATGGGGACCTGGATGTTATTCTGGCTTCCTCCTGTGTTCCCAAAACATTCTGTTTCGATGGCGATTCAGGCTACGTTCACTGGGTTACCAATATGAGGGGCAGCGACAGCCCTCCTTCCGCTGCAGACCTGGACAGGGATGGGAAACTGGAGATATTACACGGACAATTCGGGGGTTATGTGCTATGCCTGAATGCAGAAGATGGGTCCGTCAAGTGGGAGCTGGCGGCTGATATTAACTCCTGGATCCAGACTGCCCCAGCTATTCTTGATATCAATGGAGATGGCTGGCTGGATTTTATCATCGCCAACTGGAGTTTTGGAACCTACCACAGGATCTGGGCTCACCGGGGCTACGACCACCAACTGCTTTGGGAAAACAGCCTTCCAACAGATGTTATGTACCATGGTGCCTCATTTGCTGATCTTGATAAAGATGGGAAATACGACCTGACCATCGGTTCCTACGATGGTTATGTATATTGTCTGGATGCTGACAGTGGTACCCAGCGCTGGAATCATGCTTTTCCATCTCCCTTCTACGTTGGTGCCCCGACAAGTATTGGTGATCTGAACAAGGATGGATGGGATGATGTGGTGTATTTTGACGGATGGAAGGTAGGAGCCCTTGACAGGTATGGAGCCTTGTTGTGGAGTTATACGGTCCCGGGTTATGGCCAGTCGTTTCGTGGTGCAGCCCTGGCTGATATGAATACGGATGATACGCTGGATGTGGTCTTTGGCACCAGCACCGGGCATCTAATGGTGCTGCATGGCGCATCTGGTGCGGTCCTCCATGATGTCGACCTGGCTACACATTATGGCTCAACAGACTTTGAAATTGACCATGGTCCTGTGGTCGCGGACATGAATGGAGACGGCAAGCTGGAGGTTTTTGTCGTAGGTGGCCACGCTGAATACCCTGCCATTGGGAACAATTACGGCCGGGCCTATGCCGTTCATTTCCCAGGTTCCGCAGCTTCAGAGAACCCGGCGCCCTGGCCCATGTTCAGGCATGATATCCGCCGTAGTGGTCATTATGCCAACCCGCTTGCCGGATTGCCGGAGGAAAAAGACAAGGGCAGACAGCTGAGCGTTTATCCGAATCCTACAACGCTTGGATCCTGGGTGGAATGGGGAAACACGAATGAAAATGTAACCATTTCATTATTAGATGCCTCGGGCAGGCTGATCAAAAGGGAAAGCGCCAGTGAAAAACACCGCCACTGGATTAACCTCCCTTCACCGGGGGCCTATGTGGTTAGGATCGAGACACCAGGAGGGGCATTGGCCGCACCACTGGTGTGCCTGCCGCATTAGTTCACACGGACAAGCTTGGGTGTGCTAAGGATGTTCACTGCTTCGAATAAGTGGCGGTCTTTCCGCAATTGCTCATGCCACTTTTCCATGGTTGCGCGCTTGACTGTATCGGCTTCCAGAAGTATCTGATCTGCTTTTGGGTAGGAAGCCATAATATCCAGGGCGTTTTTACCCAATGATTCAAACCTCTTGTTTTCTGCTTTCCTTAGGGCCTCAAAGTCAAGGTATGCCTGCCATTCCAATGGGTAATATGTAGCGTCGCGCTGGGATTTGAGCTGTCTGGCCTGATCCTGCAACAGTTGGAATGTGGTGTCAGAGGTCATCCTGCGGTTTTGATACTGGCGTATCGCTTTCATGTCAAGTGTGGAGGATGTCCATGGCTGGTAAGTTGCCGGATCGATGATATTCCAGGGCATGGGATAATCCCGTTCTTTTTCACCAATGTCGACATAGGCAAAACGGTCCGGTAAAATGATATCGGGTGTGAGTCCCTGAAGTTGTGTTGTGTTACCATTGATACGATAGAACTTCTGAGTTGTCAGCTTGATGGAGCCCAGTGGTTTGATGTCTTCATTTTCCTGGGGGACCATTCGGTCCAGCTCAAAAAACCGTTGTACGGTTCCTTTCCCAAATGTGGTAGCACTGCCGATGATAAGTGCCCTGCCATAGTCCTGCATGGCTGCGGCGAAGATCTCGGATGCCGAAGCACTGAAGGAGTTCACCATGACGACCAGTGGGCCGGCATACTGGACCTTGGCGTCTTTATCGTCAAACACTGAAGGGGCGCCCATACGGGATTTCACCTGGACGACCGGTCCTTTCTCAATGAAATAGCCTGCAATGGAGACTGCGTCCATCAGGGAGCCACCCCCATTATCACGAAGGTCAAAAACAAGGCCGTCTATCCCTTCTTCCTGTAGTTTGTTGAGTTCTGCCAGTACGTCTTTGGCGCTGGAGCGTCCTTGGCTGTCGTTGAAATCCATGTAGAACGAAGGCAGCTTGATATAGCCAATCCGGCGTTTGCTGCCCTCTTCCTGGAGAATGGCTGACTTGGCAAAGGTCTCCTCTAGCACCACCACTTCCCGGACAATGGAAATTATGGTCAGACTTCCGTCTATCTTGCGCACGGTAAGATGCACGGTGGTTCCTTTAGGACCCCGGATAAGGCGCACCGCGTCATCCAGTCGCATATCGACCACATCAACCGGCTCTTCGCCATCCTGGGCTACTTTCACGATCAGATCTCCGACCTCTAGCTCACCCTGGCGGGCTGAGGCGCTGCCGGGGACGATGCGGTTGACCTTGATGTAGCCGTCTTCCTGCTCGAGGGTTGCGCCGATACCTTCCAATTGCCCGCTGAAACGGATGTCAAAATCCTCCTTGGCTTTGGGTGGATAATAGCCCGAATGTGGATCAAAAACGTTGATAAACGCATTCAGGAACATGTCAAACCGTTCTTTGCGTTCCGTTTTTTGAAGCCGGGTCAGCCAGTCTTTATTACGTTTTGCTACATTTTCCCTTGCCCAAACTTCCCATTCAGCAAAGGTCTTCTGGGTGAATGTTGTATCTCCTTTTTCTATGGCCTTCTCCTGCTCTTCCATTTTTCCGGACAGGCGGCTCAGGGTCTGAAACTTCAGATTCAGCTGCCATCGTTCTTTAAGCTCATCCGGCGTGGCAGCATAATCCAGTTTGTCAGCATCTGTTTCAATAAAGGCTTCTTTGGAAAAGTCAAAAGGTTGTGCCAGTATTTCGTTGGCGTATTGCTGGGCTTCATCGATGCGGCGGGTAATGATCTCGTTGGACAACTCAAAGAAAGTCATGGACCCATCCTGGAAGGCGTCGTCGATGCTATAGCGGAAGGCTGATAGCGCATTGACATCTTCCTGCAACAGAAAGCGTTTGCTAATATCAAGGCGCTTCAGATATAGATCAAAGACCTGGGCTGAGAGGCTGTCATTGAGCTCCTTGGGATTATAGTGAAGGTTGTTAAGACTATTGGTAACCAGGTTCATAAGGACCCTGTCGCGTGTCACAGGATCGGTGGGTTTCCAGGCTGCCAGCAGCAGGATCCCTGCCATGGACAGTATTACATATATCGCGTAGCGTCTCATAGGAATATCATCTTCAAGCCCGGGACGGTTGTCCCTGCCAGGAATAAACGCCTGTAAAGTTAAAAAGTTGCAGCCAGGCTATACGTCGATATTGGCGTATTTGGCATTCTTTTCAATGAATTCACGCCGTGGCGGCACCTCGTCACCCATCAGCATGGAGAAAATACGGTCTGCTTCGGTGGCATTCTCGATGGTTACCTGACGCAATGTCCGCGTAGCGGGATCCATGGTGGTCATCCAAAGTTGTTCCGCATTCATTTCTCCAAGACCTTTATAACGTTGGATATGCAATCCTTTTTCTGATCCGTTGGATGAGAACTCATTGGTCACAGCGATGCGTTCTTCCTCCGACCAGCAGTAGCGCTCCTGATTACCTTTGCGGATGAGGTAGAGCGGAGGCGTGGCGATATAGACATAACCATTTTCAATCAGCTCACGCATATACCTGAAGAAGAAGGTCAGGATGAGTGTGGCGATATGACTTCCGTCCACATCGGCATCGGTCATGATGATGACTTTGTGGTAGCGCAGCCGCTCGAGGTTGAGGGCCTTGCTGTCATCTTCGGTGCCGATGGAGAGCCCAAGGGCCGTAAACATGTTTTTGATCTCTTCGTTTTCGTAAATCTTATGCTGCATGGCTTTCTCCACGTTGAGGATCTTTCCCCTAAGCGGGAGTATCGCCTGGAATCTCCTGTCGCGGCCTTGTTTGGCAGTACCACCTGCGGAATCACCCTCCACGAGGTAGATCTCACATTGACCGGGATCCCTTTCTGAGCAATCGGCAAGCTTGCCGGGCAAGCCCGATCCGGAGAGCACGTTCTTGCGTTGCACCAGTTCTCTGGCTTTGCGGGCGGCATGACGTGCGGTGGCGGCGAGGATGACCTTATTAACGATGGTACGTGCTTCGCGTGGATGCTCTTCAAGATAATAGGAGAGGAGCTCTGAGACCAGGGTATCGACAGGCCCCAAGACTTCTGAGTTTCCAAGTTTTGTCTTGGTCTGGCCTTCAAACTGGGGTTCCATCACTTTCACCGAAATGATGGCCGTAAGTCCTTCACGGAAGTCATCACCGCTGACATCAAACTTCAGTTTTGACAGCATGCCTGATTGTTCGGCGTAAGATTTGAGTGTTCGTGTCAGGGCCCTCCGGAAACCGGCCAGGTGTGTGCCCCCCTCATGTGTGTTGATATTGTTTACATAAGAGTGCACATTTTCTGCAAAGGAGGTGTTGTATTGCAGCGCCACCTCAATCGGAATATTGTTCTTTTCCCCCTCGATATAGATGGGTTCGGGCATCAGGCTTTCCCTGTTGGCATCGAGGTACCGCAGGAAATCCACCAGGCCATTCTCTGAGAAGAAGGACTCTGTGTAGGGAACGGGGTGGCCATTGCGTGGTCTTTCATCGCTCAGACTCAATCGGATGCCTTTGTTCAGGAAAGCCAGTTCGCGCAGGCGGGTCGACAGGATGTCGGCATCATAAATCAGTTCCGTGAAGATGCCTGGATCCGGCCTGAAGTGGATAATGGTACCTGTATCATTGGCAGTGCCGATGGCCTTGACATCCGCCACAGGTTTGCCGTACTGGTATTCCTGGACAAATACTTTGCCTTCACGGCGCACTTCAGCCCTAAGGTATTCACTGAGCGCATTGACGCAGGAAACCCCGACCCCATGCAAGCCACCGGACACCTTGTAGGATCCTTTGTCAAACTTGCCACCGGCATGGAGTACCGTCATAACCACTTCCAGTGCCGACCGCTGCTCCTTCTCGTGAAGATCAACCGGTATACCACGGCCGTCATCCTTAACAGTTACGCTGTTGTCTGTATGAATGATCACTTCGATGTTCCTGCAATGACCCGCCAGGGCTTCATCGATCGAATTATCTACTACTTCGTTGACCAGATGGTGCAAGCCCCTGCTGCTGGTATCGCCGATATACATGGAGGGACGCTTGCGCACTGCTTCCAACCCTTCCAATACCTGGATGTTATTCGCCGTATAGTTGTTGCTCTCCAGGTTTCCCTTCGCTAAGTCGCTCATTATCAATAATGTAAATAAATGTTTAGATGGTATACAAAAATACAAATAATAGTTGTAAAAATGAGATGATCAATTCAGAATAAATTGACAATTTATCAACTCATAAATAATTGTAAATTAATCTGATATACTTGTTTCCGATGCTTCGGAAAATCATGAACGGAAACTCAGAATGCATAGGTAAAACCGGCCATGACACGCAATCCCTGGACCGGATAACCATTCCAAACATAATAGTGCCGGTTGAGCATATTATTTACTTCAACGAAACCGGACAAAATCTTGCTGTACCTGTATTCCACCCCCGCATTCAGGTCAAGATAACCCGGCAGTGTCACGGTCAGCTCTTTCCCCTGCAGGTCATAATCCCTGGCAAGCCTTTCTGTCGCGCCAAAAAGCTCGGTCCTGACCAGGAACTTCTCGCCAAGCCTGTAAGATAGGAGAAAAGCGGTTGTGAATTCCGGAATATGCCAGGGGGTAGCATTCCCCAGCGAAAAGTGCTGGTACTTCATCCGTAGCCGGCTCTGCCATTTCTGATGCCAGTCAAAGGTGAACGCTGCATTGGCTTCAAAGAGGTTTACGTTATCCAATACCAGGGTAAATGGACGCCAGGGTTGCAACAATGTGTCGTTGACAAAGAAACCGGCATTGTCCAGTTTACTGACAACAATTCCGGTGTGAAAACCAATCTTCCTGCCAAGACGTCCATCCAGGTTGCCGTAAATTTGCAATTTGTTTTTCTGAAAATAGAGTGGAATTCGATCTCCAATATAGGGATTATCACCCATTAATCTTTTGATATTCATGCGGGTGACATCTCCTTTCATTCCAAACGAAATACTGAGTGCCTGATCAATGACGTCAATTTTGACGCCAATTATAGGGCTCAACATCAATTCAGAAGCAGTATCTGTCATGACATCGGCCCTTAATCCGGCATGTAATTCAAATTCTCCCATCCGTGCTTTGAATACAGGCTGGATAGTGATCAATGATACCACGCCCTGGTTAGAGTCTGCCAGAACAGTCTGGTCCAACTCCGCTGCTGCCGTGACGGCAATTTCCTGTCTGTCTGAGAACTCCAAAAAATCCAGTTGCTTCCCGACCAGTGCAGAAATGCCGGCTGTCAGTGCACGGCTCTCACTCAGGTTATTCAGATGATGGATGTTCAGGCGCGTGTCATAATGGATTTTCCGCTTGTCGATATCATGACGGAATGCCCCTAACTCGAGCCCGAGCTGCTGATAACGCTGCCGGTAGTCTTCCGGTTCAGGCATGGAATCCATGACCGGAAATCCATAAAAATGATAAACATCCCGGTTGTAGGCAAAGCCGGCCCACTTTGTATGGCCTTTCTTTCCTATCTGCCTGATCTTGAATCCCAAATGATTGTTGCTGGTTCCAGGAAACCCTACTTCCGGCAATTCACCACGACTCGAGAAATGTTTTATTCTGATGGCGTAGTTCAGGTCTTTGGCGCGCTGGCTGTTATAGTAATAGTCGACGAAAGGACTGGTGTAGGTTCCCATTCCGGCCCGCAGGTAATTGCTGTAGAGCTTTGTCAGCGGTTCTCCCGCCAGTCTGGCCGGCTTAAGCGGGGTGACAGTGAAGGGCGTGGGCAGCAGTGTAGACAGAATTTCATACGTAAAGTCCTTTTTCAGGGATGCTGTGTCACTGGTGACAGGATTCATGCCGATCTTCATGGCATCAGCGATGGTCGGCTCAAATGGCGCAACCACCGTGATCTCTTCCTGGTGTGGTTGTCCCTGTCCCATGACCAGGGCCCCGGTGGGATTGAGGATAAGCGCGCATATTGCGAAAATAACGGTCACCATCTCTCTATGTAATCTCATATATGTTGATTTCATGGTCATTGCCGTTCTTATGGTTTAGAATAACTCATCAAAATCACCACGCTCCTCCTCCGTAGGTGCGGTAGGTGCCGGCTGCGTCTTCTGATCAATGGCGCGCAACTTATCCTGTGCTTCCCGCACCAGATCAAGTCCATCGTGGTTGTCAATAATACTCTGCAGGGTTTGCCTTGCCTGGAATGTATTCCCCTGAGCCAGGTAGATATCTGCCAGTAGCAGGAAAGCCCTGGCCATCCAGTGGTCCTGTGACTGGTATTTTTCTATCAGGTCAAAAACGGTCTTTTCCGCCTTGCTGACCTGGTTTTGGTTGAAGAGGATCATCGCATCGTAATACATAGCTTCTGCTCCCATGGCACCGCTGCTCAGCCTGTAGGTGATGCGGAACGATTTCTGAGCTGCAAGGCTGTCTCCCATATTCAGGTATGATTTCGCTGTGATAAGATGGGCCTCGGTCAGTAGTTTTTCCGGAGCCCTTTCATTGCGCAGTATTTCTGCTCCGGCCTCCAGGGCATCCTGGTGCATGCCCAGCAGGTGCCGGCAGCGCATGAGGCCCGTCCAGGCAGTAAGGATGTTGGCGGGTAGCTGCGCTCTTCGCACCAGACCATCATAATATGTGAGGGCACGCTGACAATCTTTGCGTTCGAAATTGATCTCTGCAGCCTGCAGCAAGGCTTTTTCTGCAAAACTGGTGTTGGAGAGGGCTACCTCTTCGTAACCACTGAGGGATTCATCATTTCGCTTCTCCGCGAATAAAGACTCCGACCGGTAGAAGAGGGCAGGTATACGGTAGCGCCCCTGAGGGAACCTGTCCAGGTACTGATTGAATCCTTCCAGAGCTTTAAGTCGATTACCCCCCAGGTATTGATTTTCAGCTGCCAGAAATAGCAGGGAGTCCTGCTCCCGGTCGCTTACCCTGGCGAACGGTATGTTCTCTGAATAGCTGAAGAACTCCTCCGGACGGTTGATTTCAACATAGATATTGCGGATCAGGGTGAGTGCTTCCATGGATTCCGGTGTGCCGGGGTAATCGTTGACGACTTTCTTGAGCGTCACCAGTGCCTGATCATCCAGGCCGGCATTGAACTGCAGCAGCCCGATCTTCATGAGTGATTTTTTATCAAAACCGCTGCCCTGGTATTCCTGGGTGACCTGCCTGAAGGTCCGCATGGCCAATTCGTTCTGGTTCACCTGCAAATAGGTGCTGCCCAGCTCATACATGGCATCATCGCGGTATGGCGAGCGTGGGTAACGGCTTAGAATATGTTGCAGGCTCTCTATCTTTTCCTGTGTGCGGTCCAGCACGCCCAGGGCCAATGATTTCTGGTAAAGGGCGTAGTCCTGATCCATGGCATTGAACTGTATCCCCTGGTCATAGAAGGTGATGGCCTGGTCGTACATCTTCCGGATAAAGAAACAGTCGCCCGTGCGGATGGCCGCATCTGCCTTCATTTTGGAATCCGCCTGACCCGGGTCTCTCAGAAACTTACGGAATTCAATACTGGCTTTTTCGTAATCCTTCTGCTGGAAGTGGGCATAGCCTGCATTGTAGGGGGTGGTCTTAAAGAGCCCTGAGCGGAAGGCCCCGGGCATGGTAGCGAAAAGATTGTAATAGCGCAGCGCCTTATCGTATTGCTTTAGGTTATACCAGGATTCCCCGATCCAGTAATGAGCTTCTGCTTTCAATGCTGTCTCACCTTCATATTCCGTGCTCTTAGTGAACATCTGGATGGCGTCCTCGTATTTGCGCTCATTGAATAGTTCTGTGGCACGATAATAGGCCACTTTCTGATAGGCGGCATAGAGTGCCGGGGTCTTTTTCTGGATATTGTCCAGTGCTTCAATGGCGCCGGCGTAGTTTCTGGTCGACAGGAAGAGGTCAACCAGGTATCCGTTGGCTTCATCCAGCCTGGGAGATCTGGGATACTCTTTTATATATGTCTTTAATGCATCAATAGCTTCATTGTAAGGATTATAGGATAATTCATAGCTAAGCTTGGCGTAATTGAAGAGCGCGTCTTCCTGGATCAGGTTGTCTTTCCCAATGCGATAGGATTCCCGAAAGGCATTCCATGCAAACTTCTTTTTATCAGTGAGGATATAGACATGCCCGAGGTGATACAGGGCATTCTGAGAGAGGCTGTCCAATGCATTGACAGAGGCCTTCTGAAGATTGCTTTCTGCACAGGCCATATCACCTGACTTATAGCATGCAATTCCTAATTGGTAGAAATCGGTCCGGGACGGTCTTTGCCCGGGTGTTTCTATGTAGGATTTCAGGAAAGGAACAGCTGCTTCATATTGTCCTGAATAATAGTATGCATCACCGGTCATGCGGGCTATCTCGGCTTTGCGGCTTCCTGTTGCATCCTGCATCAGTTCTGGTCCATTAAGGATGACCTTCTCCCAGTCTGCTGTGGCGTAATCGATCTGTATCAGGTAGTGGGGTACGATCTTTTTGAAGTGTGCATCCTGGGCGATACGGACAAAGCCTTCGCGTGCGGTGTTGTAATCTCCGCGGATATAGGCAAGGTGGGCATAGTAATAGTTGACTGGTCCGGCATAACGGGTCCGGCTGTCCTTGACTTTCGCAAACTCTTTGGTAGCGGCATCAAACTCTTCTTCCGACAGATGGGCATAGCCTTTTTTAAAGTGGTACTCGGCCTTGGCTTCGCCTTTCAGTTCTTTAGTATCAACAGCTTCAAAGTACCGGATTGCTGCCCTGTAGCTTTTCTTCTGGTATTCCGACCGGCCCAGGTGAAATTTCACCATATTGGTATGGTTATTATTGGCATGGTCGTCGATAAATCCAAGCAGGCGGTCGCGGCTATCCTGGTTAAAGAGCTCAAGGGCACACAGCGCTTCATGATAGGCGGCTTCAGCGCGAAGGACCGGAATAGCGACCACGTCAGCGTCATGCATCAGGGCAAAGAACAGTTCCCGCGCAGCGGGGTACTTTTCTTTTTCAAACAGGTCCATGGCTTCCCGGAACCTGGCTTCGGGATCCTGATGAACAGCGGGTAGCTGGGCGTGGATGGGCCATGGCAGGATGGCCATCAGCAAGATGATAAGGAATGGTGCGCTCGTTCTTTTCATATCTTCTATCTTCCTTGACCCTAAAGGTTTAGGGATGCTAAAGGTAAGGCTTTTTGCAGGGGGGCTGCGGGTTGCAAGCGGGAGTTTTCAACATGAAAACATGGAAAAAATTCGCTTGTAAAACGCCCGAGGGCTCGAAATAGTACACAACGCGATGGGGGAGTACTCAAAAAGGCCCGGGAAGATGCTGTAAGCCGGATTCTGTCTCCCGGCATGCCGGGCTTCTATCATTTATCTAGCCCTGCCGTCGCCGGCAGGATCTATCGGCCTACCCCCCGGGATTGGACGAGCAGCCCTTAAGCCCCGGTATATTTGGCCTTTCAACCCATAAGGTTTACCCCTGCGTTATGTCACCATAACGAAGCGTGGGCGCTTACTCCACGTTTTCACCCTTGCCGGTCCCGGTTGCCGGGACTTAGGCGGTTGTTTTCTGTGGCACTTGCTGTTCCCGGTCGTTCCCAGGACCTTCCCGTTAGGAAGTATGGTGCTCTGTGTTGTCCGGACTTTCCTCTCCCCGCTGACGCGGGCAGCGATAGAATACATCTTCCCAAAGCCGGCTGCAAAGGTAAGAAGAAAATAAGGGTTTTAGGGTATTCTGACTGGTTTTCAAGGTCTTTTGTCAGACATTGAAACGAATATGCAGGATATCACCGTCCTGTACGATATAGCTTTTCCCTTCGACATGAAGTTTACCGGCTTCCTTGCACGCTTGTTCCGATTCCAGCCTGATGAAATCATCATACTTCATCACTTCAGCCCGGATGAAGCCGCGCTCCAGGTCGCTGTGAATGACCCCGGCTGCCTGGGGAGCCGTAGCACCACGGCGGATGGTCCATGCCCTCACTTCCTTCGGGCCGGCGGTGAAGAATACCTGCAGATCAAGCAAGGCATAGGCCGCACGGATAAGTTTGTTGACACCTGGCTCCTGCAATCCTGCATCTTGCAGAAAGGCTTCACGATCGGATGGATCCTCCAACTCTGCAATCTCCGCCTCCATCGCGCCGGCAATGGTGAGCACATCGGCCTGGCGTGACTTCAGAGCCTCTTCAACTCTTTTCGAATGTGCATTTCCATGCAGGGCTGATGCATCATCGACATTACAGACAAACAAGACAGGCTTCATGGTCAACAGGAAGATATCAGCCACATACTGCTGATCCTCTTCACTCACCGGGGCTGTTCGTGCCGGCAGGAAATTCTCCAGGTGATCCTTGTACACCTGCAGTACCTCCAGTGCATGTTTGGCTTGCTTATCTCCGGATTTTGCCACTTTCTCCTGTCGTTGGATTTTCCTTGTCACTGATTCCAGATCGGCGATGCAAAGCTCAAGATCCACGATTTCAATGTCACGAACCGGATCCACGCTGCCTTCAATATGAGGCAGGGCCGGGTCATCAAAACACCTGAGAACATGGATGATGGCATCGGTGTTACGGATGTCGGCCAGAAACTTGTTTCCGATGCCCTCTCCCTGACTCGCACCTTTGGCCAATCCGGGTATGTCCACAATCTCAACCGTGGTCGGCATGATGCGGGCCGAATGTATCAGGGCGTCGATGGCCTGAAGCCGTGGGTCAGGTACAGAAACAATGCCGATATTGGATTTTGGGCTGCTAAATGCAAAGGCGGAGGACTCAGCTTTGGTATTGGAAATACAGTTGAACAGGGTGGTCTTTCCCGTATTGGTCAGACCGATGATCCCGCATCGTAAGGCCATGTCATGATGTTTTAAGGGGGCAAAGATACGGAAGAGCAGGACATGAGCGGATGCCGGCGCTAAAGAGGAACGGATATCAATCCCAGACGAATTTCCAGTTGCCGTCAGCCTGCCTCTTCCAGATGGTCTGAAAGGTACCTTGCCTGCGTTCCTGCTTTCCGAGACTATCTGTCAGGGTGATGGTGTACTTTCCATAGGTATAGCCCAGGGTACCGCATTGGGATACATCCACATATTCAGGCGCCCATTCCAGTGAAATACCGTCCCAGCGCCTTCCCTTCATGTATGCCATAATGGCCTCTTTCCCTTTGATCAGCTCGTTATTCCTGTCCATCACGGCATCCTCTGCTGCAAAATGGCTGAAAGCAGCTGTGATGCCATCACTTTCCGACATCCTTGCAAAGGCAGCCTCTGCCGCCATGATCTCCTGCTTGCCCTGGCTTACCCTGGATAGCTTACGCTGTGCCTGGCAGGAAATGATGATGGGCAGCGCGAAAAGGATGAACATCCATAAGGTTGCTCTTTTCATAGGGGTAACAATAGTTATGGGTAACAAGAACGGTGATTAATGCTTTAATAAATTGATTGTATGATGGATGAGGTTAATATTCCCTGCTGGTCCATGCCCTGGAACGACCCATTTTGCGTTGGGAAAACGCTGCAAAAGATGGGTCATCGTCAGCGGCCACTGCTCCAGATCTGCATCAGCGGTATTCCCAAGGTTGGAAGATGAAGCACTTTTAACCATGCATCCGGCAAAGAGGAGCTGCTGATCCGGTAACCATACCACGATGTTGTCGCGGGTATGAGCGGCTCCCGGATACCAGCAAAGGAGGTGAAGGTCGCCCGCTTCAAGCCATAAGCTGTCTGTGAAAGTTCCATCAGGAAGCGGCAGTCCATGCTCAACACATAATTCATAAGTCCGCTGGTTGGCAAGGCTGTAAATGCCCTGGCTTTGAATATAATTCAATCCACCCAGGCAATCATCATGAAAGTGATTGATGATGAGTGTTTTAATAGATATATGCAGGCTGTCATAGAGGTAGTCAAGAAGCCGCCTGGTCTGATCATCATTGATAGGTGTATCCAATAAAAATCCGCCTTCCGGATGGGCAATGACCAGGCCATTGGACGAAAACCGCCCATATCCCGGCGCTTCCGTCCACGTGATATGTTGCCAGACACCCTCCACGAGGGGTATCAGCATAATGTCATCAGCGACTTTCCTGTTCTTTTCCTGTGCATTCAGGGGAACAGAAATCAACAGAAGCATGACCAGCAGACTGAGGGAAGTTGTTTTCATGGCAGGGGAGGGTTGTATCCAAGATATTGATAATAAGCATTCTTAGCGCGATCATCAGCAGGTGGCAGAAATTGGGATTGGTGGAAGGGGTTGAAGAAGCGCGTTACAAAACGTGCCTGATCTGAGGATGGGTATCGCTGCAGACCCTGAAATATATCATGTCCATTGGTTCTGAATCCCAGGCTGTCGATCAGATCATCATGGCTTCCCTGTTTTCGCAGGTATACGGATGCCAGCAGATCCCCATAAACCAGGTCAAAGTCTGGCGTCGTCAGCAGATACCGGTGAAGCTGCTGGAAGACGGGTTCGTTTAATAGAACGATGTAGTCAAACCGCATGTCTGCATCGGCATAAGGCCACACCTTGTCCGGGAACTGGTACAACTTGAAATTGTTCTCAAAGAATATGGCGGGGAAGATGTCCAGGTCTCTCAGGTCGATATAGGTTTTAAAATGTGGCCGCAATTCCCATAGGAGGAAGGAGGAACAGAGGAAGTCGGTAAATGCTTTGCCTTCTATTTCATGCTGCTTCAGGAAATTTGCTGCGCCAATGGGGGTCTTTTCGGCATGTACTTCCAGTCCATACCTGTCGCGGGGATTGAAAACCCTGTAATAGAGGTTGCTAACGACGCTTGCATACAAAACCACCCCCACGAGCAGCACCAAAAGACCAACTGACCTTAACCGCCGGGGATTTTCCTGTCGATGCAGTATTCTGTCAGCGGCCACTCCCAGCAGGGGGACGAAGGCTACCACCAGAAAGGGCAGGTTACGGTTGGCCGAAAGGGCCAGATACAACATGGCCAGAAAGAACAAGGTGTATCCTGTCCCTGTCTTCATGATAACACGTTGCCATGGCCTGGGCGGCTTATGTTTCTGAGATGCAGGCGGGGTGACTGATCCGGCCATGAACTTCAGACAAAACAAAGCTGCCAGGAGGGCCAGGACGGTTCTCAGGTTCCAGTATTCTTTGACAAAAAACGGGTATAACTCGATGGTATATTTGTTTTCTCCCAATTGAGAGAAAATCTCAACCGGGTGTCCCAACATCATCCATCCCCGTGGGTTTGCGGCGATGGCAACAAAGGCCAGGATGCTTACAAGTGTTATGGTCCATGGTTTCTGTTGCACTGTGGTTTTTGCTGCCCAGTTTCGCTTCCTGAGAAAAATGTATTCAAACCAGGCAGCTCCTGTAAAGATGCCCGCCAGCACAACGCCCATGCCGTAAGCTTCATGGAGGTTGGTCCAGAGTGCCTGCAGTGGTATGAGCAGCCAGATCAGGCGCGAAGCAGTATGCTTGTGGTGCATGAATAGCAGGGCAAAAGCAGCCGTCATTACATGGCTCACTGCTTCTGGCCTTCCTGTCATCCGGTTTTCCATCAGAACCAGCGCCAGGAAGAGCACCAGAATAGCCCCAAAGCCTTGACGGTAATCGGGTCCCTGCAGTTTCTTGCCCCATACCCTTATGCTGACAAAGAGGATGTACAACAGGATCAGGGTAAGGAAAACCTGCAGCAAAGGCAGCATCTCGGGGCCCCCCAGACGGGTTGTGAGTGCCTGAAGTACTTCATAGCCCCATTTGACATTGATCCAGGAAGTGCCTTCGTAGGAATACGAAAAAATATCTGTTTCCGGGATCTGCTGGTTTTCAAGAATATATGTTCCAGTCCGGAGTTGCCACCATAGGTCAGGTTCTCGTATATTCTTCATGCTCAAGACAATACCACTCAGAACGAGCAAAATCACTCCTAAGCGGAAAGCGATGCGGTTATGCCTGAGCATGGGTTCAGCCCCTTGATTTACTCTGTGGAAGCACCGGCATTGCGGCTGCGTTCGATGGACTGCAGCGCCAGGTATTTATCACCAAACCGGCTGAGGTTTTCCAGTTCTACATCATACTGGTCAAAATGCCTTTCTTCATCTTCGACCAGCAGTTCAAAGAGCTTCTTGGAAACCGAATCAGCATGCTTGGCACATTCGTTGGCCCAATGGTTGTAGTCATTGGCACTGGAGGTTTCCATCGCCGCGGCCAGTTCAAGCATCTCCTTGATATCGTGGATCTTCTTCACTTCTTCTGAAGTTACCATCTCCACCTCTCCTTTCAAAAAGAGAATACGTTCAGCCAGTTTTTCCACATGCATCATCTCCTCAATGGCGGTCCGGCGGAACAGGTTGGCGAGCAGGTCAAATCCCTGGTCATCACAATGGAAATGGAAATACATGTACTGATGAACCGCTGTCAGTTCATCGGCAACAGCCTTGTTCAGTAATTCAATGCTCTTTTCTTTCATGGGTTAAAGCTTTTGATTTATAAGTGATTACTTTGGATTGTCATTGGGTTTTCGCGAGCTCCCGGATGGATGTCCATCTGCAAGCGGGAGAAAAAAAAGTGCCAGGGTACCGGCCAGTCCCAATATCAGCAACAGTGCCTGCAGCCATACTTCATCGATTAAAAAGAATGAGGACAGGATCATCCCCCACATCATGATCAGGGATATATTTCTTGCTCTCAGGGTGATGCCGCCATTTTCTTTGTATTGCCTGACGGGCATTCCCAGAATCCTATGGTTCACAAGGCCGTGATACAGGCGGTCAGAGCTGCGCACATACAGTCCTGCAGTGAGGAGTAGAAAGGGTGTTGTTGGCAGAACCGGAAGGAAGATGCCTAAAATGCCCAGCCCTAACGAAAGGGTGCCCAGGATCATGAATAGCATCTTCAGTAGCATATAGACAGGTCTTTTTAGTTTTTGAATTGCGCCGTGAAGATAGCCAAGATCGGCAAGCCGGCCAAACCGTTCAGGGAGGTTTTTTCATTTCAACATAGCCCAAAACCTTGTTTCATTTATCCTATCTTATCAACAAGCCACCTTCCCGGCAGTCAAAATGGCTTACTTTTGGGCCGTAACCATTGATCTCTGGTCCTATGTCAGAAATAGCCGGTCTTCAAAGACTTGCCACCCAGGTTCGCCGGGATATCATTCGCATGGTGCATGCTGCGGAATCGGGACATCCGGGAGGTTCCCTGGGCTGTGCCGATTTCCTCACAGCGATGTACTTTAAACACATGCGTCATAATCCGCATGATTTTCAAATGAATGGAATTGGTGAGGATGTTTTCTTTCTTTCCAATGGACATATTTCTCCCGTTTTTTATAGTGTTTTGGCCCGTAGCGGGTATTTCCCGGTAGAGGAGCTTCGCACCTTTCGCCAGTTGAATTCCAGGCTCCAGGGACATCCTGCTACACACGAAGGATTGCCCGGTGTGCGTATCGCTTCGGGGTCGCTCGGACAGGGTTTATCCGTCGCCATAGGCGCAGCCCAGGGCAAGAAACTCAATAAAGATCCGTTTCTTGTTTATGTATTGATGGGTGATGGTGAGATAGAGGAAGGCCAGGTTTGGGAGGCCGCTATGTACGCAGGCGCAAGGGAGATCGACAACCTGATCGCAATCATTGACCTGAATGGACAGCAGATCGACGGACCGGTTTCCGAGGTGCTGCCGCAGGGCGATGTGGCGGCCAAATGGAAGTCATTCGGCTGGGAGGTGCTGGAAATGAACGGGAATGATATGAACGATATCCTCAGTGTTATGGAGTTTGCGAGATCAAAATCCGGCCAGAAGAAACCGGTCATGATTCTCATGCATACAGTGATGGGATATGGGGTGGATTTTATGTCTGGTACACATCACTGGCACGGCGTGGCGCCCAATGATGCACAGGCAGCCCAGGCCCTGGCCCAGCTTCCTGAAACCCATGGTGATTACTGATGATTCATTACCGGAGACATATTATTCTTGGTTTGCTGCTTGTGTTGTTTGTGATCCCGTTATCAGCCCAACCTGAAACGGAAAAGCAGCAGCCACCTCCCCTGACGCGCATCCTCTTCGTGTTTGATGCTTCCCAAAGCATGTTCGGCCGGTGGCAAAGTGATATGAAGATCAATATCGCGCAGAGGCTGCTGTCCAGCCTGCTGGATAGCCTCAGGGATGTGCGGAATATGGAACTGGCCCTCAGGGTTTACGGTCACCAGAAGACCTTCCCGCCACAGGATTGCGATGATTCCAGACTGGAAGTGCCTTTCGGACCGGATAACTTCAGAAAGATCCAGCATGCTTTGAAGGTGATCGTGCCCAAGGGGACAACTCCCATCGCTTACTCCCTCTCCCTGGCTGCCAATGATTTCCCGCCCTGTGACCGTTGCCGTAATATCATTATACTGATCACTGATGGCCTCGAAGAGTGCGGAGGAGATCCTTGCGCTGTGTCGAGGGATCTGCAAAAACGCGGCGTCGTTCTCAAACCCTTCATCATCGGTATCGGCAAGGATTTCAAACAGGAATTCGACTGCGTGGGAACATATTTCGACGCCTCCAGCGAGCAGGCGTTCAGCAAAGCTCTGAATGTGGCCATCTCTCAGGCTCTGAATTCCACGACAGCCCAGGTCAACCTGCTGGATGCGCATGGCAATGCCACCGAAACCAATGTCAACATGACCTTTTATGACCATTTGTCGGGACTGGTGAAATACAACTATGTGCATACCATGAACCCCAAAGGCTTGCCGGATACCCTGGTCATCGACCCCCTGGTTGTATATGATGTGGAAGTACAGACCATTCCTCCGGTTCGTAAGGACAGCGTTCATCTGACTGCAGGCCAGCATACCGTGATTCCGGTGATGACCCCAAGGGGGGACCTGATTATCAAGATGGAGAGTACGCAACGACAGAGTCGTGATCTCAGATGCCTGATCCGCAGAGCAGGGGATGGAACTACATTGCATGTCCAGCAGTTGAACAGGGCTGAACGGTATATCACCGGTGTATATGATATTGAAGTATTGACGCTTCCACGAACCATCATTCCTGGGGTTGAAATCACCCAAAGCCGCACCACTACGGTTGAAATCCCTGGTCCCGGCATCGCAGTTATCCAGAAATCAGCCCATGGCTATGGGAGCCTCTACGTGGAGCAGAATAATAAACTGGAGTGGATTTATAACCTGGGTGAGGACCCGGCACAGGAATCCCTCCTGTTGCAGCCCGGTCGCTACAGGGTGGTGTTCAGGGGAAAATACGCGAAGAGCTCTTTGAACACGATCGAGAAACGGTTCACCATCACCTCGGGTACAACAACCAACGTAAAAATCTTTGAATAATCATCAGACTGGCATGGAATATATCAATAGTGGCATGAAAGACACCCGCTCCGGTTTTGGAGATGCATTGCTGGAGCTTGGAAAGCACAATCCAAAGGTGGTGGCACTCTGTGCCGATCTCACCGGATCGCTTAAAATGGGTGATTTTGCAGCGGCTTTTCCGGAACGATTTTTTCAGGTTGGCATCGCTGAGGCCAATATGATGGGCATTGCCGCCGGGCTGACGATAGGGGGCTGGATACCGTTCACCGGGACATTCGCCAATTTTTCAACCTGCCGCGTTTACGACCAGATACGTCAATCCATCGCCTATTCCGGAAAGAATGTGAAGATATGTGCCTCGCATGCCGGTTTGACCCTGGGCGAAGATGGTGCCACACACCAAACCCTGGAAGATATGGGTCTGATGAAGATGCTTCCCGGGATGACGGTCATCAATCCCTGCGACTATAACCAGACCTATGCAGCGACCTTGGCAGTAGCACAGCATCAGGGCCCTGTCTATCTCCGATTTGGCAGACCCAAAGTGCCCAATTTTATGCCCAGGGAGATACCGTTCGAAATCGGCAAGGCGATCACCCTTGTTCATGGATCTGATGTCAGCATTTTTGCCACCGGACATCTGGTCTGGAAAGCCCTCGAAGCAGCGCAGGTCCTGCTGAAGGACGGTATCCAGGCAGAAGTGATAAATGTGCATACGATTAAACCTTTGGACGAAGACGCTGTCTTATCATCTGTGGCGAGGACAGGCTGTGCGGTCAGCGCCGAGGAGCACCAACGGCATGGCGGATTGGGTGACAGCATTGCCCAGTTACTCGTCAGGAACAGGCCGGTGCCCATGGAGATGGTCGCAGTGCAGGATACCTTCGGCGAAAGTGGCAAACCGGAAGCATTGCTCAGCAAGTACGGCCTCGATACCGCAGATATCGTCCATGCCGCCAGGAGTGTCCTGACCAGGAAGTAAGCTTCCCAGTGTCCTTCTCCTGGCCAGTACCGAAAAAATGACCCATGTCTAGGAACCAGGATCAGGACATCATTGCGTTACTGCAGCACCCAGGCGGGCATAAGGAGGCTTTTGACCTGATTGTGAGCCAATACCATCGCAAGATCTATGAACATGTGCGCCGCATGGTGATCGACCATGACGACGCAGCAGATGTTGTGCAGGAGGTGTTTATCAAAATATGGAAACACCTGGCCGGCTTCCGCAAGGATGCAGGCATCTACACCTGGATCTATCGCATCGCATCCAACGAAGCCCTGAATTTCATCAAAGCAAAGCAGCGAAGGAAACTGCTGCCCGGCCGCATGCAACCCTTTCAACCTACCGCGTCCTTTCAACAAACGCATGAGGGGGAGGAGATCATGAATAAACTGCTGAAAGCCGTTCACAGCCTTCCTGAAAAACAACAGCTGGTCTTTCACCTGCGGTATTTCGAAGAACTGCCCTATGAAGATATCTCGGCCATCACACATACATCAACGGGGGCCTTAAAAGCCTCCTATCATTTTGCTGTAAAAAAGATTGAAGAAATCATCAACCAGGTTTAAACCACCAAAGCGCAGCATTGTCTTATCAATTGTAAAGCACGGAAAAACAGCATGCAACCCAACAGTAACCATAAAGATCCCCGCATAAGCCTTGAAACACTGAAAGGCAAGCTGCACCAGCATGTTCCGGAAGGATATTTCGAATGGCAGGAAAAGAAACTGCTGGAAATCCCGGCAAGGCATCCCCAGGGACGCATCCGCAGCCTTATCCCGGTATATGCCTTAGGTGCGGTCGCCGCGACCATGGCTTTGTTGCTGATGTTCAATATGATATTGCCTGTTTTTCAAACACATAGCATAGAGATATCAGAACAGCAGGCACTGGAATATATGGATTTGCAGTACGATGCCATGGACCCCAGCCTGCAGATACTGATCATGAATGCCTATACCGATGCCCAACTGAGTCTGGGTACCGGATGGCTACCGGATGAAACCAGCAATGCAGCAGATGACAATGATGTCTCCGGCGAATCCGATGAGTACTTGATAGACTTTGCTGAAGAAGAAGACATCATCACCTTTCTATAAACACAACACCCTTCAACAATGAAAACAAAATCAATTTATCTGGGCGTGCATATTTTGGGCTTATTATTGCTGCTCCCCCTTTTTACCATGGCCCAGCCCGGCCCCATGGGGCAACAAAGACACGAACGCGTTGAAGCTGAAAGAATCGCATTCATTACCAGGCAGTTAAATCTCACGCCCGCGGAAGCCAAGGTGTTCTGGCCCCTCTATAATGAACATGATGCCAAAAGAGACGAGATTCTGAAAAAGCTGAGAACCCGCAACCGTGACCTGATGGAAGGTGAATTCGATGGGTTATCGGATGAGGAAGCCCTGAAAATGGCTGATGCACAGATTGTTGAGGAGCAGATGCTGCTCGATTTGCGCAAGGAATACCATGCCAAATACAAAACGGTCCTGCCTCCTGTGAAGATATTGAAGCTATACCAGGCCGAGCGGGAATTCAAGCGGGTCCTGATTCAGAAAATTCGCGGCCCCAAACGGCCCTGACCTGGATACTTCATCGTTCCATCGTAAAACCGGCAGGCCCCAGGGCTGAGCCGGTTTCTTTTTACCTTTGCGCGACCGGACGGCCAAACCATGCTGGCCGTAAGCGTAATGAACGATTTTTTCAAGCTCTTTGTTGATAACCTCCAGGCAACCACCTTACTGGAAGGCATAGCCGTGCTGACCGGACTGATGAGCGTATGGTATGCCCGAAAAGCCCATATACTGGTCTATCCTACCGGTATCATCAGCGTGCTGCTATATGTTTATATCTGCTTTGGGGCGAAGTTGTATGCCGATATGGGCATCAATGGCTTCTATTTTGCGATGAGTGTCTATGGATGGTATATGTGGACCCGTAAAGATGCCCATCGCGAGCTCAGGCCGGTGCAGTATTGCTCCCGGACCGGACATCTCATCAGCCTTGCCGGGGCTGTCGCCTTTTTCCTCCTGATCCGCTATGTGCTGATCCATTATACAGATAGCAATGTGCCCAACTGGGATGCCCTCACCACGGCCATCTTCATCATTGCCATGTGGCTGATGGCGCTTAAAAAAGTTGAACATTGGGCATGGTGGATCCTGGGCGACCTTATCTCAATTCCATTGTATTTTTCTAAAGCACTGGTTCTTACCAGTTTTCAATATACGGCCTTCTTGATCCTGGCCATTATGGGTTATGTGGAATGGGTGAAAATCGTAAGACGCAACAATCAGGCTGCCAGCGCATAGCCATCACAGGTCCGGAATCTACCGGAAAGTCGCAACTGGCAGAAGCCCTGGCAAAGCACCACGCGACCCAGTGGGTTCCCGAGTATGCACGCGCTTACCTCAACGGGCTTGACAGACCCTATCATTACAGTGATATTCTGCATATCGCCAAGCAGCAACACGAGATGGAAATGCAGCTCTGTGGCGATACCTCCGGTTACCTGTTTTGTGATACAGATATGACCGTCCTGCAAATATGGTGTGAGGTGAAATATGGTCGATGCCATGATTTTATTCTTAGGACAGCCGCCGCCTTCCCCTATGATTTTACCTTACTTTGCGATATTGACCTGCCCTGGGAAGATGACCCCCTTCGTGAGCATCCGCATATGAGGCAGGAATTATTCAATCGTTATCTTTATACCTTGCAGCAACAGCACAGCCCCTTTGCCGTTATCAGGGGATTGGGCGAAGACAGGTTTGCTAATGCTATAAACGCAATTGATGCATTCTTTGGAAAACATGGATAGGAGCATTGAAGGGCGCATTGACCAGGGTAAGGGTGGGGTTTTGTATATCCCGCGTTGGTTTCCGAGTGAGTTGGACCCCCAACTGGGTGTTTTTGTAGCAAAACATGCCCAGGCAGTGGCTGCATCCATTCCTGTTGCTGTGTTGTATGCTGTGCCTGATCCGGGAGCTAAAAGCAAATACCGCATTCAGTCGCAACACACACAAGGCGTTTACACCCTTGTCAACTACTACCGGCCGGCCAGACAGGGCCATTTGTTACATCCCTTACTGGCTGCCTGGCGTTACTACAAGGCCGCTGTCATGGGCTGGCGGCATATTGTCGGCGAATGGGGAACACCAGAGGTGCTGCATGCCCACGTCCTCCTGAGGCCGGTCGTGTTGGCTGCCCTGATATCGCTGCGATGGAAGATCCCTTATGTCGTGACCGAGCACTGGACCGGCTATGTATTTGGTTTTTTTCAACGTAAGCCTGCATGGTATCGCTTCCTGGCACGTTTCCTCGTCAGACGTGCCTCCTGCCTGACCGTTGTTTCGGAAAGCCTGCGCAAAGCCATGATTGACAATGGATTCCGTCACCCTTGCTTCCGTATCGTTCCGAATGTGGTGGAGGTTGATGGGAATTGTGAAGAACGCAGCCTGGGAAAGGAGCGCCCTTTGATGCTGACAGTGGCAGATCTGGTTGAACGCAACAAAGATGTATCAGGCGTGCTGAGGGCATTGCATGCCCTGGTTGGGAAAGGGCATGATATTGAATATCATATTATTGGAGGTGGAGAGGATCAGGATTTTCTGAGAACCCTGGCCCAGGATTTGTCCCTACTGAACCGTCATGTTTTCTTTCATGGCCGGCGTGACAATGCTTATGTCCTGCAGTTCATTCGCAAATGTGATTTCATGGTCACCAACAGCCGGGTAGAGACCTTCTCTGTTGCCACGGCAGAAGCGCTGGCCTGTGGGAAGCCCGTGATCGCCACCATTTGCGGAGGCCCCGAGTTTTTCGTGGACGAAAGCAATGGTATCCTCATCGAGCCTGGTAACCAGGCCCAACTCGAGGACGCCATAGTTTATATGTTATCACATTACCAGGATTACGACCGCAGGAAACTGCGCTCCTCTATCGAAGCGCAATTCAGTCCTGAGGCCGTATCCAGGCAGTTTGTTCAGGTATATCAGGAGGCTATGAAGCGCTAACCCTATGTTTAACAGGATCATTCATACGTTTATCACCAGGGTGCTGTCGGCGGCAGCCAGCCTGCTGATTGCCATCGTGATCTCACGTTACCTGGGTGCAGGCGGGAAGGGAGAACAAAGCCTGATCATTACTACGATCGCGATGATTATGCTGGCCTCCAACCTGATGGCAGGCGCTGCCCTGGTCTATCTTAGCCCGCGGATGCCCCTCCGCCGACTTGCCCTTCCTGCTGTGGCCTGGTCACTGGCAGTTTCGATACTGGCGATGACGCTATTGTATCTACTGCCAGTCGTCAGTAGTGACTTTATTGTAGATGTCGGGGCACTCTCTTTTATTTCGGCGCTCTCCGGTATCATGGTCAACCTGCTGATAGGGCAGGAGCGCATCCGCCTTGCCAATTACCTGAATATGTTGCAGCCTTTGGCGACTTTGGTCTATCTGGCTCTTATCCTGAGTCTGGCAGGTAGCATCACACTGGCGGATTATGTTCATGCACTTTATGTTGCTTTTGGTATCCCGGCCCTGTCAGGTGCCTGGGCCTTGCGGCATTACTTACTGGGACCTCAGGCAGAGGCATCCGGTGGCTGGAAGGACGTCATGGCAAAGATGTGGCATTATGGATTATTGAACCAAATGTCGCATGTGTTCCAGTTGATGAGCTTCCGGCTGGGCTACTATTTCCTGGATGCCTTTACAGGGGCAGCCAGCCTGGGTAAGTATTCCAATGCTGTTGCTATCATGGAAAGTATATGGTTGATTAGCAAGAGTATCGCAATTGTTCATTATGCAAGGATTTCCAATAGCGATGATGAAGCCTATAAGCGGAAGTTAACCCTGGAACTGGCCAGGTTTACTTTGGTTATCAGTTTAATAGGCGCGCTGGTGTTGTGTTTTCTGCCGGAGGGGATCTACCTATGGTTATTCGGACCTGAGTTTACCGGTCTGCCAGGGATGATGTGGAGTCTTGCACCTGGCATTCTGGCCTTTAGCCTTGTATTGATCTTTGGGCATTATTTCAGCGGGAACGGGCAATATGGCATCAATACCCGTGCTTCGCTTGCCGGATTCCTGGTGATGTTATTGTCCAGCCTGTTGCTGATCCCTGTTATGGGGCCTTATGGCGCTGGTATTTCCGCATCCTTGTCGTATATCGTTACCGCAGTGGTTACCATCGTCTGGTTTTACAAGGGACAGGTTTTCCGCTGGCAGGATCTCATTGCCGGCCGGGGCGATATCAGAAGATTCAATGAATTGATTAAGGGCATGTTACACCCTGTCGCTGGTAGCGTCAAAGGGGCTGACGGAGGATCTTCAGCCTGAAACTGGCATCAGGAGTAACCGGAGGGGTCAGGTGGTTGGTTGATTTTCCTTCTTTGAAGAAGATGGCAGTCTTGGTATGCGATACATGGAACAGATGCGGGTAGGCTTCTTCAGGTAATCCATCCAGAATCCCGGCCAATACCTCATAGCGTACAGATTCAGGATGGTTGGCGTAATCATGCCAGGCGATGATGCTGTTTTCATGCCGGAGGTGCCGGTAGACTTTCTCTGTATCGTTTTTTACCTGGGCATAATGATGATCCCCATCAATGAAAATCAGATCGAATGGCTCTTTAAATTGTTGAAAATCAAAATGAAGGCTGTTGCCTTCCAGGTGGACAACGTTGGGATAAGGTTTTGAAAGCAATCCAACCTGACGGAAATTTCCTTCAGGTGCGCCTGCCTTCTTCATCTCTTCCCTGCCAAAATTGAGGGTATAACAGACTGCAGCAAGCTGTGCCACGTTGGCGACACTTTCTCCTCTCCATGTTCCGATCTCAAAATAGCGGCAGGATGGGAAACGCTGCGCCAGGCTTCGCAGCAGGGCCAGGTCGGTGGGCAGACTTCCTCCGTCCAGAAAGAGGTAAGGGTTCACGGTGCAGGGGAATTCCGTGACCAGGGTATCTAATCCCAAAACCGGCAAGCCTCCTTCAAAGCCTTTGGCAGCTACTTTTTTCTTCCATATCTCCGGGGCTTCCAGCACCCGGTTGAGGGTGGAAGGGTGCCGGAGGATGGTTTTTAAAATAGATACGGCTTTGTTGATCTTGCGCATACAAGCATCTTCGATGTTGGCAGAAGCAAAAGTACATAAAAGCGGGGTTGTGCATATCTTCCAGAGGTTTGTTTGATAATTCGCCATCGGCTAGGCCCTGTAAATTGAAGCAATCCACCTAATTTTGCAGCCGTGGAAGAAGATCTCATCATACAGGCGGGCCAGGCGTATAACGAGGACACCATACGGTCCCTCGACTGGAAGGAGCATATCCGGCTCAGGCCGGGGATGTATATCGGGAAACTGGGAGACGGATCGTCCCAGGATGACGGGATTTATGTCCTGATCAAGGAAATCATCGACAATGCCATCGATGAATATGTCATGGGGTTTGGCCGTAAAATAGAGGTTACGATCACCGAACAGGAGGTCAGTATCCGGGATTTTGGCCGTGGTATGCCGCTTGGAAAGGTTGTCGATTGCGTCTCACGTATCAATACAGGCGCCAAGTACGATTCGAAAGTATTCAAGAAGGCCGTGGGCCTGAATGGCGTTGGCGCCAAAGCTGTGAACGCCCTCTCCGCCCGCTTCAGGGTTCAGTCCGTACGCGAAGGCCAGACCAAAATTCTGGAATACGAACAGGGCGAGCTGGTCAAGGACTTTCCTGTCCAACCAAGTCAGGAAACAGACGGAACCATTATCACCTTCTCCCCGGATACGGCCTTGTTTGGTTCCTACCACTTCATTCAGGAGTATGTTGAGAAGCAGCTCTGGAATTACGCCTATCTCAACAATGGCCTCATCATCTATTATAACGGTATGCGCATTCAGGCCAAAAACGGCCTACTGGATCTGCTGACCCATAATATCAACGGAAACGGTGACCTGGTCTATCCCATCGTTCATATCCGGGAGGAGGACTTTGAATGTGCCTTCACGCATGCCTCGCGGCAATATGGAGAGGAGTATTTTTCCTTTGTCAACGGCCAGCATACGACACAGGGAGGAACGCACCAGGCAGCCTTCAGGGAAGCTCTGGTGAAGACCATCCGTGAGTTTTATAAGAAGGATTTTGACCCCGGTGATGTGCGGGCGTCTATCATCGCTGCCCTTGCCATCAAAATCCAGGAACCGGTCTTTGAATCCCAGACCAAGACGAAACTGGGATCTCAGCACATGGAGCCAGGCGGGCAAACAGTGCGGAATTTTATCAACGATGTGATCAAACGTAACCTCGACAATTATCTCCATATGAATCCGGAGACGGCCGAGGCATTGTACCGCAAGATCCTGCAATCGGAGAAAGAAAGGAAGGAGCTGGCCAATATCAAAAAACTGGCCAAAGACAGCGTCAAGAAAGTCAGCCTGCATAACAAGAAGCTCCGGGATTGCCGCATTCATTACAACGATAACCATGAGCGCAGGCTCGAATCGACGCTGTTTATCACTGAGGGTGACAGCGCATCGGGTTCCATTACCAAAAGCCGGGATGTCAATACCCAGGCCGTATTCAGCCTGAAAGGAAAACCACTGAATTGTTATGGCCTTACCAAGAAGATCGTTTACGAGAATGAAGAGTTCAACCTGCTGCAATCGGCACTGAACATCGAGGAAGGCGTTGAAAACCTGCGGTATAACAACATCGTCGTAGCCACCGATGCCGATGTGGATGGTATGCATATCCGCCTGCTGCTGCTGACGTTTTTCCTTCAGTTTTATCCGGATGTGGTGCGTCATGGACATCTGTATATCCTCCAGACACCCTTGTTCAGGGTCAGAAACAAGAAGGAAGCCATATACTGTTATTCAACAGAAGAGAAAGAGAAAGCGCAGAATAAACTGGGTGGACAGCCGGAAATTACGAGGTTCAAAGGGCTGGGCGAGATATCTCCCGATGAATTCCGGCATTTCATCGGCCGTTCTATGCGTCTGGATCCTGTGATACTGAAGAAAGAGTCTTCTATCAAAGAGATGCTCTCCTTTTATATGGGGAAGAATACTCCTGACCGGCAGCAGTTTATTATCGAAAACCTTCGCTCAGAAGAGGATGCGGCCTAAGAGTTGTATCATTACCCAATAAGGTTACGAAGGCCAACTAATCACGCCCTACACTTATGTTTGAGGTCTTTAAAGGCTACGGACTGGTCAGGCGGAAGGCTTCACCTAGTTTCTGAATCAAGTCCCTGGTGATCAGTCCCTCATAGGAGGTGTCTTCTAGTGCGAGATCACCGGCGAGTCCATGCACCCAGGTGCCCAGCAGGGCTGACTCCAGAGGGGTGTAGCCTTGTGCAATGAGACCGGCGAGAACACCGGTCAGGGCATCCCCGCATCCGGCGGTTGCCATCCCGGGGTTCCCTGTGCCGTTGAAATAGGCATCTCCCGCTGGTGTTGTGATGCATGTATGGGCTCCTTTCAGGATCACAAAGACATTGTTTTTGATGGAGAAGTCACGCTGCAGCTCCAGGCGTTCCCAGCTATCGGCAGTGCTGCCGGCCAGGCGTTCGAACTCTTTAGGGTGGGGGGTAAGGATGGAATGTGCAGGCAGAAAACCCAGCCAGGTCTTGTTCTCTGCAAGGATATTCAGTGCGTCAGCATCCAGAATAAGAGGTCGTGTAGTGCTCTGTATCAGAAGCTTGAGTGCGGTGGCTGTCGTCTCGGCGGTACCAAGTCCTGGCCCAACGGCGATGGCATGGAAGTTTGGCATGACCTTCAGGTCTACAAACTGGTAACTGCCCGGTCGTATGCTTACCATGGCTTCGGGAACAGCCGGCTGCAGTATCTGCCAGCAGTCTTCCGGCACGCTCACCGTTACCAGTCCTGCCCCTGAGCGCAGGCAGGCTTCGGCGCAGAGGACAGCCGCGCCCATTTTGCCCTGGTTGCCGGCGATGAGCAAGGCATGACCAAAATTTCCTTTATGAGAAAACCGGCTCCGGGGCTTGGCCAGTTCTGACATCGCATCGGCCTCCAGCATATAATGCCGCGTTTTGGTCTGACGGATATAAGTTTCATGCAAACCGATCGGAATGATCACCCATTCTCCTACATATTTTTCATTTTCAGGGAATAACAAGGCCAGCTTTGGTAGTTCAAAGCAAAGCGTAACACCTGCTTTCACGATCTCTCCTTCTGCAGGTATACTCACTTTGTCAGCAAATAATCCTGATGGCATGTCGATGGCGATGACCGGGCACCCACAGGTGTTGATATGACGTATGACCTTCGCTGCCAGACCCGTAACAGGCCGCGAAAGTCCCGATCCGAAAAGGGCATCTATGACCACGCCTTCGCGTGGTGTGCGGGGTAATTCCTGATCACCGGAATGAATCTCACTGATGCGGATATCCTCCATCTCTTTCGCTCTTTCCAGGTTTTTCAGGAAATCCGGACTGCCCTTTGATTGAAACCAGACAACGACGACATCCACCGGATAGCCTGCCCCGGCCAGCAACCTGGCGATGACCAGGCCATCTCCTCCATTATTGCCAGGCCCGCAGAAGATGTGGAAACCGGTCCACTCCGGAAACATCTCACGAATCCAGTCAGTACAGGCCTTTGCTGCCCTCTCCATGAGGTCAATGGAAGCAATAGGTTCATGCTCAATTGTATACTGGTCAGCCTCCCGGATTTGTCCGTTATTTAAAATTTTCATAGTTCCTGAGGATTAGTTACTATAAAATTACAACATCAATGACTGTTTTCCCAGCCTTTGGATGAGTTGGTGTAGTTTTGCACTGAAAATATTCCAATGAAAACAACAGACCAGATCCTTAGCAGTGGTGATTTTTGTGCGGATAACCTCCGTCAATTGCTGTCGCTGGAAGGAGTACCACTTGAGGAACTCTTTGCAGTTGCCAGGCGGGTGAGGACATCCTATTCCGGGAACAAGGTGTTTCTGCGAGGGCTGGTAGAACTTTCAAACCAGTGTGCGAAGAATTGCTATTACTGTGGGGTCAGGTGTGGCAACAATGCGGTGAAACGCTACAGAATGACAGATGAGGAGGTGCTGACAGCCGCCCGCTTTGCCCATGAACACCGTTTCGCTTCCATGGTCATTCAGGCCGGGGAAAGGGAGGACAGGAGCTTCACAAGTGGTATAACGCGTCTGCTTGACAAAATTCATCAGGAGACGGGCAGTAGTTTACACATCACCTTGTCACTTGGTGAACAAAGCCGTGAAACTTACCGGGAATGGTATGAACACGGGGCCCACCGCTATCTCCTTCGCATCGAGGCAAGTGATCCTGACTTATACCGGCAACTTCACCCGGACGATGACAAACATCGTTACCAGCGAAGGTTGGATTGCTTATATCTATTGAAAGAAGAAGGTTATCAAACAGGGACAGGGGTGATGGTTGGCTTGCCCTTCCAGACGGTGGATCATCTGATTTCTGACCTCTTGTTTTTCAGGGACCTGGATATTGATATGGTAGGGATGGGGCCTTACATTGAACATGAAGCCACGCCCTTGTTTGAACACCACCATGCGCTTCCGGCACCGGGTGAGCGCTTCTTCATGACCATGAAGATGCTGGCCCTGCTGCGCATTATGATGAAGGATATTAATATTGCTGCTACCACGGCCATGCAGACCATTTGGCCCGGGGGACGTGAGTTTGCCCTTAAAGTAGGCGCCAACGTGGTGATGCCCAACCTGACACCGGCACGTTACAGGGATAATTATTTGCTTTACAAGGATAAGCCTGGCGTCAATGAAGAGGCTGAGGATACGACCGCCAATCTGCAAGCCATGATACATCAGGCCGGAATGGAGATCGGGTACGGAGAGTGGGGTGATTCCCGTCATTATGCATCGCGCAAAAAAGAATCGACATGAGAAGAAAAGAAACCTATGAAGAAAGGCATCCCATTTACGAGAATGTTCAGATCCTCGATGCCGGATCAGAAGGTAAAGCGGTAGGGAAAATTGAAGGCAAAGTGGTCTTCGTTCCCTATGCCATGCCTGGAGATATCGCAGATATTCAGATTATCAAGAAGAATAAAGGATACCTTGAAGGCAAGGTGATCCGCTTCCGTTCGAGGCCGAAGGAGGTGAGAACGCCCTTCTGTGGGCACTTCGGGATGTGCGGGGGCTGCAAGTGGCAGCATATGCCGTATGAACTCCAGCTTCAATACAAGCAGAAACAGGTGATGGACAACCTAACGCGCATTGGCAAGGTGGAGGCTGAGGAAGCCAGGCCTATTCTAGGCTCAATTCGGGAGACGCACTACCGCAACAAGCTTGAGTTTACCTTTTCGAGCCGTAAATGGCTGATGGAAAAGCCGGAGCAGGGGGTACGCCTGCCCAATACAAATGGCCTTGGCTTTCACATGCCGGGGATGTTCGACCGTATTATCGATTTGGAAAAATGCTATTTGCAACCAGAACCCTCGGATGAGATCCGCATGGGAATACGTGCATTTGCACTCAGAAATGACTGGTCTTTCCGTGATGCCAGGGCACAGGAAGGCTTTTTACGCAACCTCATCCTCAGGAATAACCGTCAGGGGCATTGGATGGTGATCCTCGTCTTTTCGAAAAACGATAAGGCAAAGATCCAGGCCATGATGGAGTATATTGAGGGCAACTTTCCTATGGTTAAGAGCTTGATGTACGTAGTCAATCCGAAAAAGAACGACGATATCAGCGACCTGGAGGTGGTCTTACATGCCGGGCAGGATTATCTCGAAGAGACATTGGGAGGTTTGAAATTCAGGATCGGGCCTAAGTCTTTCTTTCAGACTAATACAAATCAGGCAGAAACACTTTACGGTGTTGTGAAAGAGTTTGCAGCACTGACAGGTAATGAGGTTGTCTATGACCTCTATTCCGGAACGGGCACCATCGGATTAACGCTGGCGGGGGAGGCGAAGAAGGTGATTGGAATTGAATACGTTGCAGGTGCCGTTGAGGATGCGCAGCTCAATGCGGCTGCGAATGGGATCACCAATGCCACCTTCATTCAGGGTGATATGGCGCGTGCCTTCAGTGAAGAACTGTTGAGCGAGCATGGCCGGCCGGACGTTGTTGTGCTGGATCCACCCAGGGCCGGACTGGCTCCCAGGGTGCTTGAAAGCCTGCTGGATACAAGACCCCCCCGGATTGTATATGTGAGTTGTAATCCTGCAACCCAGGCAAGGGACCTCTCTTTTCTCTGTGATCTGTATCACTTGCGATGTGTCCAACCTGTGGATATGTTTCCACAGACACACCACGTTGAAAACGTGGCCCTGCTTGAATTAATGTAGGTGGCTCCTTAAATGCCCCTTACTGCATCAGCTGAGATGCAAGAATGGAGGGATTAACCGCTTCCGGGTCAATGACATGATGCGCCTGCAGATACCACTTTTCGCGTTCCTTCAGGTGCTCCGAAATATAGGATTGCAGGGACCTGCGCGAGGTGAAGGGCTCTACGAGTGGCCTTCCAGCCTTTGCCTTCCACAAACGCGCTATGATTGTAGTGATGGAAGTTCTTAGATAAATGACCTTGCCATGGGTCAGCATCCATGCCATATTGTTCCCATGACAGGGCGTTCCCCCTCCCGTTGCCATAACAAAGGGAGGATTCAATGGCACTCTTTGCAATACTTCAACTTCCATCTGCCGGAATGCCGGCTCTCCCTGCGTTTTGAATATTTCGCTGATCTCTTGACCAGTATGTGCTTCGACCATCGTATCCAGGTCGAGAAACGGACATTGAAGATGATCCGCCAGGATGCTGCCAAAAGTGGTTTTACCACTGCCCATATACCCGATAAGGAAAATAGGATGGTGGATCACTGTTCCAGGTATTTTTTTGCTGCGATGGCTGCACCAATCATCCCTGCTTCATTCTGCAGCCTGGCCGTGACGACCCTTGACCTTACCTGCAAATCAGCAAGATAATGCTCTGTTTTATGGGAGACACCGCCTCCGATAATGATCAAAGAAGGACTGAACAGATCTTCCACCTCACTCAGGAAGCGGTTCATCCGATGCGTCCATTCTTCCCAACTCAGGCTAAGCTTTTTTCTCATGGCATCCGAGACATAGGTTTCAGCCCTGTCTCCCACCATTCTGAGTTGCCCTAGTTCACAGTTGGGCAGTAGTTTGCCATTGATAAAAACTGCCGAGCCTACGCCGGTTCCGATTGTAATTACGATCACCACCCCTTTGACACCTTGACCAGCGCCATATCTCACCTCTGCCAAACCAGCCGCATCGGCATCATTCAGGACATAGACGGGGCAGGAGGAGGCTTCAGAAAATAAGGCACCGGCGTGGACACCTATCCAGGACTTGTCAATATTGTTGGCGGTCATCACGACCTGGTCTATCACGGTGGCCGGAAAACCCACCCCGATGGGTCCTTTCCATTTTTGCTCTTTGACATGACTGGCCAGCAGCCTGGCCAGGGCATCTGGTGTTGCAGGCTGAGGTGTAGGAATGCGCAATCTTTCCTGCATAAGTTTGCCCTTGCCGGAGCTCACGGGGGCAATCTTAACAGCTGACCCTCCGATGTCAATACCCAGTATCTTCATACCTGCCATTCTTTATACCAAAATAATCAGAATTTTGATTTCTGCTCCTGTTAATAAGAAATGAATAAAGCACTTAGCGCTGTAACTACCGCTGCCTAATTTTTTTCTACTTTTACTATCCTCCTGAAAACGCATACATAATTATACGGATATGAAATTTATTGTTTCGAGTACCCTGTTACTCAAGAACTTGCAATCGATCAGCGGTGTTCTCACCACCAACAACAACCTGCCAATTCTCGACGATTTCCTGTTCGAGCTCAAGGAAGAGACTATCCAAATTACGGCTTCGGATCTCGAGACAACCATGCAGGTTACAGTTCCTGCTGCCAAAGCTGAAGAAGATGGGCGTGTTGCCATCCCTGCAAAAATGCTTCTGGATGCGCTCAAGGCTTTTCCTGAAACACCGATCGGATTCTCTGTCAACAGGCAAACCTTTGGTATAGAACTGGCTGCCGGCGACGGTAAGTATCGCCTTGCAGGACATAATCCGGATGACTATCCAGAGCTTCCCGAGCTGGAAAACACCCAGCGCCTGAGTCTGGGTACACATATTCTGGCGGATGCTATTCAACGCACCCTGTTTGCTGCCGGTAACGATGAGCTGAGACCTGTAATGTCAGGTGTGTTCTGCCAGTTCTCTCCAGATGATCTGACCTTCGTGGCAACGGATGCCCATAAGCTGGTCAGGTACCGTCGCACAGACGTGATGGCACCCGAGTCAGCCTCCTTCATCCTGCCCAAAAAGCCACTGAACCAGTTGAAAAACCTCCTGGCCAAAGAGACAGATGATGTCCTTGTCGAATACAATGCAGATAATGCTCATTTCGCATTTGGAAATATTCGTCTGATATGTAGATTGATAGAGGGAAAATACCCCGATTATGAATCGGTAATCCCCAATATCAATCCCAATCTCCTGACGGTGGACCGTGTCTCCTTCCTGAGTGCTATCCGTCGCGTGGCTATCTTCGGGAACCAGTCGACACACCAGCTCAGGCTGAAGATCACCGGTAAGGAGCTCGTCTTGTCGTCAGAAGACATCGACTTCTCCAATGAAGCCCGTGAACGCCTGACATGCGACTATGAGGGCACCGATATGGAGATTGGATTCAATTCGCGCTTCCTCGTTGAGATGCTAGGAAATATTGATGCAGAAAGCATCCGCATCGAAATGTCGGAACCTAACCGGGCCGGGATCATCATACCGGTGGATAACCCAAATGAACATGAGGACATCCTGATGGTCGTCATGCCGGTATTGCTAACATAATCTGTGACCGGCATTGCCGGATCCGGGAAAGGTCACTCCGTGCCAGGCAAGTATCTGATTATTATATCACTACTGATTATTTGCAGCCCTCTTAAAGGACAGCAGCGGGATGCTGTGCCTGAATACCGCTTCGATGCTACCACGCAGTATGCCGGGGGACGAAATCCGGGCGAGAGCAGCATCGAGTTCACCTACATGTTCACCAATATAGGCCAGGTACCAGTTCAGGTGAGCGGCGTGAACCCATGCCAACGCTGTGAAGTAGTGACCATGTCCCGAGGTATCGTCAGACCTGGCGGCAGAGGTTTTGTGGCGATCCGATACAAGCTCCCGCCTAATCCTGGCCGTTTCATGGAAACCTTTCAGGTCTATATGAATAACGAGATCCATAAACCTGTCAAATTGTCTTTTAACGGCGAGTTTCTGCCTGCGCCCCGCGAAAGGGTTCAGGTTTATGCCTACTGCTACGGCGATGTCTGTGTCTCAGATGAACGCCTGGATGTGGGAAGAGGACTGAATACGTCCCTGATTTCGAAGGAGTTTACATTCCTGAATGGGGGGAGTAGTCCACTGGAACTTTCCGGTCCGCCCCTGCATCAATACCTGGTGGCGGATGTATATCCCTCCCCACTGATGCCCGGAGAAAAGGGGACGCTGAAAGTAACCTATCGTGCTGCACAAAGACATGCATTTGGACCTCTGAAGGATACCCTGACACTCTATTCCAGATCGGATGAGATTCCGCCGATAGAAATCCCCCTGAGTGTCTATATTGATGAAGATTTCTCCAAACTAAAACCCGACCAGGTAACGGTTTCTCCCCAGGTTTCGTTCTCAGAAACGCGCCGGGATATTGGCGCCATTAAGCGGGGTGAAGAGACGCAATGCACGTTTGAGATCAGAAACAAAGGCAGGCGGCAGCTCATCATCAGGAATATTTTTGCCACTTCTCCCATGATTCAGGTCGAAATGCCAAACAGGGTCTTAAGGCAGGGTCAAACAGCTGAAATAAAGGTATATATAACCGCTACTGCACCCAAAGGACAGTTTATGGAAACCATTACGATCATCTGTAATGATCCCAAACGACCGGAAGCCAATCTTTATGTTCAGGGCGTTATCCTGGATCCTTAGTCAGCCTGTTCAACGCCGGTTACCCTTCTATCAGCTCTGCCAGCTGGATCCAACGGGCCTCTTTGGTTTCCAGTTCTTCCAGAATTACACCGATACGGATGGAGGCAGTGATGCGTTCCTCCTGTGTGATGACGGGTTCTGAAAGTCGCTGGGTCAGCAGGTGCTTCTCTGTTTCCAGATCCTGGATTTCTTTGGTTAGGGATTCGTATGCTGTTATCTGCTTATATGTGGGTTTCCGGGGGTCACGCTCCTTTACCGGCCTTGCTTTTTCCTCTGCTGGTTTCTGACGCTCTGCCATTCGTTCAGCCCGCACTTCCCTTTGCTTTTGCAACCTGTAAGCAGTGTAATTACCATAAAAGTCTTTTACCTTACCCTCTCCTTCGAAAATGAAGAGATGATCCACCAGCTTATCCGTGAAATAGCGGTCGTGACTGACAACAACCAGACAACCTTTGAATTGCTGCAGGAAATCCTCCAGCAGATTCAGAGTGTATATATCCAGATCGTTAGTGGGCTCATCCAGGATCAGGAAGTTAGGATTGGCGATAAGGGTCATCAGGAGGTAGAGCTTGCGTTTCTCGCCTCCGCTCAGCAGGGAATAGGATGTGTACTGCATCTCCTTGCTGAATCCAAAATGATACAGGAATTGCCCGGCCGACATGGATCCGTTCTCCAGCGCAATCTCTTCAGCGATATCCTTGACCAGATCGATGACGCGCTTATCAATCTCGGGTTCCAATCCTTGCTGCGAGAAGTAGCCAAATACCACCGTTTGCCCGGCGCTGATCTTGCCCTTATCTGTGGTCTCAAGACCCATTATGAGTTTGAGCAACGTGGTCTTGCCTGTTCCATTGGCACCGGTGATTCCTACTCTTTCGCCTTTCTTAAAGGTGTAGCTGAAATCAGTTATGATCGGATTATTTCCGTATGATTTATGTATATTATTAATTTCCAGTATTTTGTTTCCTATTCTCTGTTCTTTAACCTGAAAGCTGGCATGCTTCTGTGGTCCTGTTTTGCCTGCTTTTTCCTCCAATTCATAGAACGAATCTATCCTTGCCTTGGATTTGGTTGTACGTGCCACAGGACTTCTTCTCATCCATTCCAGTTCAACCCGCATCAGGTTACGGGCTCTTTCGATCTCCTTGTTTTCCGAATTTTCCCGCTCGTCTTTCTTCTCGAGATAATAGGTATATCCTCCTTTATACCTGAATAGATTTCCCCTGTCGAGTTCTACGATATCATTACATACTTTATCCAGAAAATAGCGGTCGTGTGTGACAACCAGCAGACTGAGTTTCTCGCGGTTGAGGTATTCCTCCATCCACTCGATCATATCCATATCGAGGTGGTTGGTTGGCTCGTCAAGAACCAGCAGATCCGCAGGTTCAAGCAGGGCTCTGGCAAGGGCCACTTTCTTTCTTTGACCGCCGGACAGCGTCCCGCAGCTTTGTTCGAGATCCATGATCCCAAATCTCCCCAGCACCTCCCTGACACGGGCTTCATAATCCCAGGCCGAGAGCCTGTCCATCTGCGCGATGGCATGGTGGAGTTCCTCTTCGTGCGCAGGAGAATGATGGAGATGGATCTTATCCAGCGCGTCCTGATATGCGTGAAAAGCCCGGGTGTGATCATTAGCATCATGGAAGATGGCATCCAGTATGCGCTGCTGGGAAGGAAAGCGCGGGTCTTGTTCGAGATAGGAAAGTCGTAATCCGTTCTGATAGCTGACCTGTCCGGTATCAGGCATGTCCCTTCCCGTGATGATTTCCAGCAGGCTCGTCTTGCCGCTGCCATTGCGGGCGATGAGCGCAGTCTTCTCACCCTGGGCAATCCCCAGAGTTATTTCAGAGAAAAGAACTTTCTCCCCATATGCTTTACTGATATTCTCAGCCAGGAGAAGATTGACGGCCATGCTTTTTTGTGCAAAGGTAAATGTCCCGTCTCATTGTTTCCTGATAAAAACAGCATAGGGACAGGATTTAAAAAACCAAAGGGTGACCCCGAAGCGTCACCCTTTGGTTCATCCTGATGAGAATGGATTACCTCGTATGGATCAACCGGACAACCTGAGTTGAAAGTCGACCTTCTGATTCCACACTAAGTTTCAGGAAATAACTGCCTGTTGGCAGGGTAGTTGCATCGAAAGTGCTTTCATGCATGCCTTTGTCCATCTTCCTGTCGATCAGGACGGCAACGCTGGCACCAAACATATTGAACACTTCCAGTTTCACATCTCCCTGTTCGGGCAGGCTGTAAGATACGAGGGTTTGTTTGCTGAACGGATTCGGATAGGCCGTGAGAACGAGATCCTCGCTTGTAGCGCCCTGCAATGCAGGTATGCCAAGCCTGGCATCTTTCATGACCTGGCCTTCGCGTGTAGCCACTTCCAATACTTCACCGGCATTCAGCCTGACTTCATCCCTGATGTCGCCGGCGATGATGTCGATATAGAAGAGTGTGGTTCCACTCACGGCAAAAGGCGCATCCAATGAGAACCAGGCGATATTCAGCAGATTACCCTCCTGGGCATAGGCCAAGTGGCCACCAAGCTCGGGATTGTTCCGCATCTCTTTCACCATGATACCTTCGGGGAGTATCAGTTGCAAGGATACGGCACCGGGATACATATCTTCCAGTATCTGGACCGGCAGGCTGATGACCTTGCCCTGTGGTGCATTGACGGTTCCCTGGTATGTCAGGCTTCCCAGAGGTGCGTTCTTCATCGTCGGGACATGGCTGCCATTAACGTCACCAGCCGAGAGCACAAGATGCTGCTTGGAATAGAGCATTGGCGTCGTGAAGACGACCGTATCCGGCTCAAGCAGCCAATCCTGTACCGGGAAACTGTTGATCAGGCCGGCAAAGCGCTGACCAATCAGCAATGCATCGGAGGAATTGGCCGCACCGCTTAGATTCACATCACCTGCCATCAGCCTGATTCCTCTCAGCGTATCCAATTCCACAAAGTGACGCATCACGAAGAGGGCGTCAGTGGAGTTGACACCTCCCCAGGCCCATGCCTGGTTGGAGAATCCACCGATGACATAGGTTCCGTTGGGGATGCTATCCAGGTCGAACAAGCCGCCAGGACGCGTTAGTACGGTGTCACGGTATGATTTATCAAGGCTGGAAAGAATAACACCAAAGCCAGACATAGGTGTTTTGTGAATATTGTCATAAACAACCTGACCGCTGATGCTGTTGCCTCTCGGCAGGACTGTAATCTGAACATCGTCGGTATTGCTGCATCCGCCGCCATCGACGACCATCAATGTATAGACGGTAGTAGCGATCGGCGTCGCTGTTGCATTGGGGATTAAGGCATTATTCAGCGTCAGCGCCGGACTCCAGCTATACTGCAATGTGCCGGGACCGCTGGCGGTCGGACTGAATGTATGACTTTCTCCGATAAAGACAGTCACATCAGGACCGGCATTGACAATCGGACCGACAGAAATGCTGAAGCTGCACGTGCCAACACAACCGTTACCATCTTCATAAGCGTAGGTGATGACATGTGTTCCACCGCCTGCAACGGCCGGGTCGAACATTCCGCCACTGACACCGGTTCCGCTGTAGGTTCCTCCTGCAGGTGTGGCTGCGGTGAGTGCGAAGGCAGCATCACTGGCGCAAACATTGAACGATGCCGGGCAATTTACCACAGGAAGCCCATATACCGTTACATAGAAAGTACAGGTGTCAATGCAGATCGAAGGATCTGTGTAGGTATACCGGATGGCATGCGTACCAACACCAGCCAATGCAGGATTGAAAGTGTTACCGCTAACGCCCGTTCCTGCATAGGTCCCTCCGGCAGGATTGCCCGCCGGTAAGGTAAAGCTGGGATCATTCACACATACCTCGACATTGGCCGGGCATTCAACATTGGCCAGACTGTCGACGGTGATGGTGAAGGTGCAGGCATTCTCACAGTTGTTGCCGTCCATATAAGCGTAGGTGATGAGATGTGTCCCTGCACCGGCAGAGGCGCCGTTGAATTTACCACCCGACACACCAAGACCACTATAGGTGCCACCGGCAGGTAGTCCACCGCTCAATGGATAATCGTAATCACGCAGACAGAGCGTCATGTCGGCCGGACATGTTACGGCAGGAATATCATTGATGGTGATTGTAAAGGTGCAGGAGGCAGTACAATTATTACCATCAGTGAAGGAATACGTGATGGTGTGTGTGCCAAGACCCGCGCCAGCCGGACTAAAGATACCACCTGTAACGCCTGTTCCCGAGTATGTACCTCCAACAGGCGAACCACCCAGTAGTATGATATCAGTATCGTTGATGCACTTGCTCATATTGGCCGGGCAGTTGACAACTGGTGCTGCATTGACCGTGATCGTGAAAGTACATTCATTATAACAGTTGTTGGCATCGGTATAACCATAGGTGATGGTATTGGCACCGATACTGGCAGTAGCCGGATTAAACATGCCAGCATTAACGCCGGTTCCGGAATATGTGCCACCAGCCGGCAGTCCACCCGTCAGCGCAAAAGCCGGATCGTTCGAGCATACCACCTGGCTGGCCGGGCAGGACATCACCGGAAGCGCATGTACCGTAATGGTGAAGGAACAGGCGCTGGTACAACCATTGGAGGCAGTATAAGTGTAAACAACGGCGTGCGTACCAACTCCGGCTGTGGCAGGGTTAAACTGACCGAGGTTGACACCGGGACCACTGTAGGTGCCGCCCAGCGGCAGTCCGCCTGCTAGTACGAAGGCAGGATCACTGACACAAGCTTCCAAGTTGGCAGGGCAGGTCACGATCGGGATGTCCAGCACTGTTATCCTGGTGACACAGGAATTTGAACAACCATAGACATCCGTATAGGTATAGGTAACGTTATGAATACCTACACCAGCCTGCACAGGATAGAACCATCCGTTCACGACACCCGGGCCGCTGTATACGCCGCCCAATGGCAAGCCGCCAAAGAGCTTGAAGGGCGGATAGTTGATACAGACGGAGGTATCGGAATGACAAGTTACACCCGGATATGTGTTCAGAATGGTGATGACATGATCAACCGTGATGCTGTTCCCACAGTCATCAATGACACTGTAGGTCCTTGTCAGGATGGCCGGGTTGAACCCTACCGTGTTTTCGCTCACGAAAGCAACCGTAGGATTGGCGGTACAATTGTCGGCTACACCTGTAACAACGCTGATGTCCACTGGCGGTAAGGCTTCCAGACATACGCTATCCGGTGTAGGTACGTTGGCAGTGGGTTTGAGCGTATCCAGCACCGTGATCGTCTGCATCTGATCAGCTGCTGCATTTCCGCATGAATCAACGAGACTCCATGTACGTTCAATAATCCAGGCTCCCTCACAACTTCCGGCAATCGTATCGTCTGCAAAGGTTGCCTGGATGCCTGTAGCACAGTTGTCGGCTTCATCCGTAACATCTCCTGTGGCGGTCACATCGGCATCAAACAGGCAGGATGCATCTGAATAAATCGTGATGTCTGCCGGCCGTGTGAAGGTTGGAATAAGGGTGTCCAGAATAGTAATGATCTGAACCTGATCAGCTGCGGCATTACCACAGTCATCTTCAAGGCTCCACGTACGTTCGATGATCCATGATCCCTGGCAGCTTCCTTTCAGTGTATCATCTGAATAGAGAGCATCCAGTTGTCCAGTGGTGCAATTGTCATTTTCATCCGTTACATCACCTGTTACACCAATGGAAGCATCATACAGACAGCTGGCGTCGGTATAGATAGTGATGTCTGCTGGTTTGGTGAAGGTGGGGGCAGTTGTATCTGTAATCTGAATGATCTGATCATCGGTGGCTGATACATTGCCACAGGCATCCAGGGCTACCCAGGTACGTGTAATGGTCGCTTCACCCTCGCACGATCCTGGTACGGCGTCATCAGTGAAAGCAAAACTGGCATCCGCACAGTTATCCAGACCTGTCGGGATTCCCGATTGGCTGAAGAGGAAGTCGCCCGAGATTGTGATGGCACTTCCATACAACTGGTCTCCTGATGACTGTACAAAGCAGAACTCGCTTCCTTGAGTTACATTGACAGTGGCTACGCCAGATTGATTTACTAAACCAGAATTCGTGAGCTCAAAATACGCATTGTCAACAGAATATCCGAATGGATCAAAACCTGCTGTCCAATCTAATGTAAAATAATTCCACCTGAAAACGATGGTACCGTTGGCAGGTGCATTAATACATAATGTGGATGTGTCAGGAGTGCCTAAATTCACCGAATCCGCCGAAACCATCAAAGCAAAGGCGTTGGTGTGGATAATCGTCCCATCTCCCGGATTTTGCGTCCACTGGGTAGGGTCAAAGTAATTGTTGAAGCCGCTTACATCGCTGTCTGCCCAGGTCGAGCATTCAATTGAGGTATCAGCAGGAGCTACCACGGTAGGTACGATCGTGTCCTCTACCTCTATGGTCTGTACCTGATCTTCTGCTGCATTGCCACAGTTATCAACCAGGCTCCAGGTACGCTCGATGACCCATGACCCTTCACATAGGCCAGGTGTAATTACATCGCTGTAGGTCGCATCCAGGCCGGTGGAACAATTGTCATCCTCATCGGTCACATCACCTGTAATGCTGGGGTCAGCATCATATAAGCAGTCAATATCAGCATAGATTGTGATATCAACAGGTCTGGTGAATGTTGGCGGTAAGGTATCAAGGACTGTAATCACCTGGACCTGGTCGGCGGCCTGGTTTCCGCAGGCATCCTGCAGGCTCCAGGTGCGTTCAATGATCCATTGTCCCTGGCAGCTTCCGGCTGTGGTGTCATCCGAATAGGTAGCCTCGAGGAGTGTGGTACAGTTGTCATCGGCATCGGTCACATCACCTGTGACAGATACACTGGCATCAAAGGTGCAGCTGGCCGTCGCGTAGATCGTAGTGTCAACCGGACGTGTAAACGTAGGTTTGATGGTATCCTCTACGGTAATGGTCTGAATCTGGTCAGGTGCAGCATTGCCGCAATCGTCCACCAGGCTCCATGTGCGTTCTATGATCCATGACCCTTCACAACTACCGGCTGTGGTATCATCTGTAAAGGTCGCGTTCAATGAGGTGGTGCAGTTATCAGCTTCATCCGTTACATCACCGGTATAGGCCACGCTGGCATCGTACAGACAGCTGGCGTCGGTATAGATGGTCGTATCGGCTGGTCTTGTAAATGTCGGCTTGATGGTATCCTCAACGGTGATGGTTTGAATTTGTGTTGTTACGTTTCCGCAATCATCTTCCAGTCTCCAGGTACGTTCAATCACCCATTCACCTTCACAGCTGCCTGCTGTGGTATCATCCGTAAATGTAGCATCCAGTGTGGTGGTACAGTTATCAGCCTCATCGGTTACGTCACCTGTTTTCGAGATGCCGGCGTCATATACGCAGCTAGCATCGGTATATATCGTGATATCAACTGGACGTGTGAAGGTCGGACTGATTGTGTCTTCCACTGTGATGGTCTGGATCTGGTCAGCAGCCTTGTTGCCGCAGTCGTCTTCCAGGCTCCAGGTACGTTCGATGATCCATGATCCCTCGCAGGTACCGGCTGTGGTGTCATCTGTGAAGGTGGCATCCAGAACAGTCGTACAGTTGTCGGCTTCATCGGTCACATCACCTGTGGCAGATACACTGGCATCATAGACGCAGCTCGCATTGGTATATATAGTAATGTCAACCGGACGAGTAAACGTAGGTTTGATGGTATCCTCTACGGTAATGGTCTGAATCTGGTCAGGTGCAGCATTGCCGCAATCGTCCACCAGGCTCCATGTGCGTTCTATGATCCATGACCCTTCACAACTACCGGCTGTGGTATCATCTGTAAAGGTCGCGTTCAATGAGGTGGTGCAGTTATCAGCTTCATCCGTTACATCACCGGTATAGGCCACGCTGGCATCGTACAGACAGCTGGCGTCGGTATAGATGGTCGTATCGGCTGGTCTTGTAAATGTCGGCTTGATGGTATCCTCAACGGTGATGGTTTGAATTTGTGTTGTTACGTTTCCGCAATCATCTTCCAGTCTCCAGGTACGTTCAATCACCCATTCACCTTCACAGCTGCCTGCTGTGGTATCATCCGTAAATGTAGCATCCAGTGTGGTGGTACAGTTATCAGCCTCATCGGTTACGTCACCTGTTTTCGAGATGCCGGCGTCATATACGCAGCTAGCATCGGTATATATCGTGATATCAACTGGACGTGTGAAGGTCGGACTGATTGTGTCTTCCACTGTGATGGTCTGGATCTGGTCAGCAGCCTTGTTGCCGCAGTCGTCTTCCAGGCTCCAGGTACGTTCGATGATCCATGATCCCTCGCAGGTACCGGCTGTGGTGTCATCTGTGAAGGTGGCATCCAGAACAGTCGTACAGTTGTCGGCTTCATCTGTCACGTCACCAGTGGCAGATACAGTTGCATCATAGGTGCAGCTGGCTGTTGTATAAATCGTGATATCAATCGGACGTGTAAAAGTAGGTTTGATGGTATCCAGCACGGTAATGGTCTGAATCTGGTCAGGTGCAGCATTGCCGCAGTCATCTACCAGGCTCCATGTGCGTTCTATGATCCATGACCCTTCACAACTACCGGCTGTGGTATCATCTGTAAAGGTCGCGTTCAATGAGGTGGTGCAGTTATCAGCTTCATCCGTTACATCACCGGTATAGGCCACGCTGGCATCGTACAGACAGCTGGCGTCGGTATAGATGGTCGTATCGGCTGGTCTTGTAAATGTCGGCTTGATGGTATCCTCAACGGTGATGGTTTGAATTTGTGTTGTTACGTTTCCGCAATCATCTTCCAGTCTCCAGGTACGTTCAATCACCCATTCACCTTCACAGCTGCCTGCTGTGGTATCATCCGTAAATGTAGCATCCAGTGTGGTGGTACAGTTATCAGCCTCATCGGTTACGTCACCTGTTTTCGAGATGCCGGCGTCATATACGCAGCTAGCATCGGTATATATCGTGATATCAACTGGACGTGTGAAGGTCGGACTGATTGTGTCTTCCACTGTGATGGTCTGGATCTGGTCAGCAGCCTTGTTGCCGCAGTCGTCTTCCAGGCTCCAGGTACGTTCAATGATCCATGAGCCCTGACAACTGCCAGCAGTGGTGTCATCTGTGTAGGTGGCATTCAGGGTGACGGTGCAATTGTCATCCTCATCCGTCACATCGCCCGTGACACCTGTGCTGGCATCATAAACACAGCTCGCATTGGCGTATATGGTGATATCAATCGGACGAGTGAAAGTCGGTTTAATGGTGTCGAGCACGGTGATGGTCTGGACTTTAACGGTGGTGTTTCCACAATCGTCCACCAAGGTCCAGGTACGTGTGAAGCTTCCTGTTGAATTGCATCCTGAGAGACCTGTGACGTCATCCACATAGGTTGCATCAAGGCCTGTTGAACAATTGTCTGCCTCGTCCGTCACATCTCCGATATCAGCCGTTGTAGTATCGATAGTGCAGGTAGCATCCCTGTACAGTGTTGTGTCATTCGGTACTGTGAAGGTAGGCTTCAGGGTATCCAGGACTGTGATTGTCTGGACTTTAACAGTGGTGTTTCCACAATCGTCCACCAATGTCCAGGTGCGTGTGAAGCTTCCGGTTGAGTTGCAAAGTGAGAGACCCGCAACATTGTCAACATAGGTTGCATCCAGGCCTGTTGAGCAATTGTCTGCCTCGTCTGTCACATCCCCGATGTCTGTCGTTAAGGTGTCAATGGAACAGCTGGCATCACGGTAAAGGGTTGTGTCATTCGGTACTGTGAAGGTAGGCTTCAGCGTATCCAGGACTGTGATTGTCTGGACTTTCACGGTGGTGTTTCCACAATCGTCCACCAATGTCCAGGTGCGTGTGAAGCTTCCTGTTGAATTGCATCCTGAGAGACCTGTGACGTCATCCACATAGGTTGCATCAAGGCCTGTTGAACAATTGTCTGCCTCGTCCGTCACATCTCCGATATCAGCCGTTGTAGTATCGATAGTGCAGGTAGCATCCCTGTACAGTGTTGTGTCATTCGGTACCGTGAAGGTAGGCTTCAGAGTATCCAGGACTGTGATTGTCTGGACCTTAACGGTAGTGTTTCCGCAATCGTCTACCAAGGTCCAGGTGCGTGTGAAGCTTCCGGTTGAGTTGCAAAGTGAGAGACCTGTGACGTTATCCACATAGGTTGCATCAAGGCCTGTCGAGCAATTGTCTGCCTCATCCGTCACATCTCCGATATCAGCAGTTGTAGTATCGATAGTGCAGGTAGCATCCCTGTACAGTGTTGTGTCATTCGGTACCGTGAAGGTAGGCTTCAGAGTATCCAGGACTGTGATTGTCTGGACCTTAACGGTAGTGTTTCCGCAATCGTCTACCAAGGTCCAGGTGCGTGTGAAGCTTCCGGTTGAGTTGCAAAGTGAGAGACCTGTGACGTTATCCACATAGGTTGCATCAAGGCCTGTCGAGCAATTGTCTGCCTCATCCGTCACATCTCCGATATCAGCAGTTGTAGTATCGATAGTGCAGGTAGCATCCCTGTACAGTGTTGTGTCATTCGGTACTGTGAAGGTAGGCTTCAGGGTATCCAGGACTGTGATTGTCTGGACTTTAACAGTGGTGTTTCCACAATCGTCCACCAATGTCCAGGTGCGTGTGAAGCTTCCGGTTGAATTGCATCCTGAGAGACCCGCAACATTGTCAACATAGGTTGCATCCAGGCCCGAGGAACAATTGTCTGCCTCGTCTGTCACATCCCCGATGTCTGTTGTCAAGGTGTCAATGGAACAGCTGGCATCACGGTAAAGGGTCGTGTCGTTGGGTACTGTGAAAGTTGGCTTAAGCGTGTCTAGAACGGTAACGGTCTGCACCTTGACGGTGGCGTTGCCACAGCTGTCGGTCAGCGTCCAGGTACGTGTAAACGTTCCGGTGCCATTGCAACCTGCGAGGCCGGCGACATTGTCAACATAGGTTGCCTGCAGTCCGGTGGCACAGTTGTCTGCTTCATCCGTTACATCCCCAATATCAGCAGTTGTAGTATCGATAGTGCATGTAGCATCCCTGTACAGTGTTGTGTCACCAGGCACGGTAAATGTGGGCTTTGTTGTATCCTGCACCGTGATCACCTGATCACAGGAGTCCACATTCCCGCATACATCCGTAGCTTTCCAGCGACGGGTGATGGTCCACTCGTTCGGGCAAGCACCTGGTGTTACGTTATCCGTATAGGTTATGGTTGGGTTGCCATCGCAATTATCGGTGGCCGTCGCCGAACCGGTTGCTGCCGGATCAGTGGAAGTATGGCAGTCGATGGTGGTATCTGCCGGACAAACGATGACCGGATCCAGAACATCAACCTCAATGCTGGGATTACCGCTCAATCCTCCTGATACGCAGCCATTTGAATCGACAACATTCACAAGGGTGAATGAGGTCGTTGTGCTGAGTGTCACGGTAATATTATTGCCACTGACGTAACCCAGGACGGTATCGTTCAGGGTTCCGTCGTTATACACAACAAAATAGGGGGAGGCTCCGCCAGTGATGGCTACAGCAAGGGCACTGCTGTTTCCGCTGCAGATGCAGGTGTCACCGGAAACGGAAAGTACAGAAGCAGAAGGATTCTCATTCACAACAACTACGGCACTTCCGGTCATGTTGTTGGTGCATCCGCCCAATACCCTGAGTCCAACCACAGTGTATGTGCCTGCGGCTGTCTGGTTTCCGAAAGAGAATGGATTGCCGGTTCCTGAGACAGTGTCAACAGGAGTGCCGTTCAGGTTCAGAATATAATCCACCCCAACCTGGGAGCTGTCAACACCGACAGCTACGCCTGCACCACCATCGCAGTAGTCGCCGCCGCCTGTGACGTTGAAAGCCACCGGTACGAGGCATTCACCTACCTGGAAATCACTGAAACTGGCCACACCGGTAGCCTGAGAGCTCGTGGCTGTCAGGGTTCCTGTTGTAAGCAGTGTCCATGGGGTAAAACTGTTCAGGATGAAGTTGCTGGTATTCGCGCCACCGTCTATATCACCGCTCACATAATTAAATGTAATGTCATAGGTAGTAAACGCAAGGCCGCTTTGTGTAAACGTCCAATAGCGGTTTACGCTCTTGGCGGGGTCAATACCGGATGTGGCAATATTGGGATGATCGCCCGTAGTGGTTGATCCGGTCAGCGTGCCAGCGGTACCAACACTGGCAAAAAGAACGGTCACCGGAGTATAGGCAGATGCATCACCGATGAAGTACATGCGGCTCACAGAGGACCCTGCAGGAATATTGAACAATAGGTTACCGTTGACATAGCTGGTTGATCCTTCTCCACTTACCTTGACAGGTGAAGCCAGTACCGAGAGTACATTCGCGCCGGTGGCAATAACACCTGCCTTGAATATGAGGGAGTCGCTGATACTCTGGTTTGAGGCCAGTGTCAATCCGGTTGCATTATCCAGCTCCAGCTTGTAGAAAGTGGAAGCTGCACTACCACCCAGTGTCTGCGTAGCCGTTCCGTTGAAAACAAATTTACTGGTGCCTGCTGTGAATGTGCCGCCATTGTTAAACCAATCACCGCCAACCCGATGGGCAAATGTGCCTGCATTGAAACTGGCCGTGGCTCCCAGTGTCACATCACCTCCGATGGTCATCGCCAGTGCGGCTGTTGCAGCGGCGGTGCCGGCAAACTCCAGATCCCCATTGATGGTATTGACGGAAGTGAGTGTTTTAGTTCCTGAATTTGACAGAATGAGGTTTCTATAAGGAGTGGCGTAAACGGTCTGATTTGCGCCGGCATAATCTACCGTTGCTGTTGTTCCGTTCGCATAGAAATTGGCGTAAATATTACCTGTCTTGGTGAAGGGCGTTGCTCCGGTAAGAATCAGGGTGCCGCTCTGGGCACCTGTTTCCATCGTGAGCGTGGATCTGGGTCGCGTCAGGTCATTGCCGGCAGGGGAGGTGTTCAAAGCAACGGTTCCACCAATCGTTACTGTTCCCGACTCCAGGTTGAAATACCCTTCATTTTTATCTCCAATCGTACCATAACTCACGATGGTGAGGTTACCGGTGATCGTAAAGGTGTTCACCGTGGAATACAGATTGGTGGTCTTAAACCCAGAGGTGATCGGCAATCCGGAAGGTTGTCCGCCCACCTGCACACTCCCGGCAAGTACCGTACCACCGCCTGTGATAGCGGCCGACCGGTTGACCGTGTAGAGGGCCTGCAAATATATAGACCCCGATACTGTGAGTGTGAAACCACCGTTGACCGTCAGTGAGGCCCCGTCATTGTTGAATACAATACTGGCACATGCAGCATCTGCCGTGACCGTGATGGCGTGGTTGCTGGCAATGGTCACATCATCCCCGGCGACCGGAACACCCAAACCGCCCCAGGTGGCCGCATTGTTCCAGTTTCCGCTCGCTGTCGAAGTATAGGAGAGCGCAAACAGGGTCTGAAAGCCTGAAAATAAAAGGAAGGTGACCAACAAGAGCGCCATTGGCAAATAGCGCCGCTTGTTTTCCAGTTTGGGGTTGCGACAACATCCTTCCGGATTGGCAACTTCGCTGCCCTTACGGACATCACCTGAAACGTTCAATACGTAATTAGTTTCCATAAGCTGGTACCTGATTGTTTATAATTGAAAGACCTGTTGATTTATGTGTAAATGTCATGAATAACAAATGTTTATCTCGAAACCACGGAGCTTTATCATGCATTTAAAAGAAAACAATATGCAATCAGCAATCTCCCCGCAGGAATCTCAATAAATCCTTTCTGAATTGGCAGAACATCCTTTCCTCATTACAAGTTTAGGCATTGTTTGGAATAATTCCAAATGTTTATTGAGAAATTTCAGTACAATAACATATTCTTAACAAGGAATGACCACGCACTGAGCCTGCTTTGGAATTCGAATCTGCTGGTTTAAAAGGGTTTTGGAGTATGGATGGCGTTGGGCTGGTTGCTGAGGATTTCCATGCCATTGATCTTATGACAATGAGGAATCACATGGGTGTAAGCATTCTGATCACCATGCTGAGGCGTCAATCGGGAAGTGAATTGGGTAATGCCCGTACTGCCGCATGTGATCTGGTTGGACAGACCTTGAAGGGGCTTATTGGTGACATTAAAGCCAGTGCTATTCTATCAGAATGGAATTCTGACCTAAGCCCTTGAGCTTCTGTTGAAATGACCTCGCATCTTTACGAGATTCAAAACCACTGACACGGACTTTTGACAGCCCTTTTTCTTCAATGATAGAAACACTAAAAGATGTGATAGACTGTATCTTAGTTTGCAGTTGTCTGGCATTTTGCGGATCACTGAATGCCCCAGCCTGCAGGGTATATCGACTCACCGGCGTTTGGTTGGCTACAACGGATGGGTTATCAGGCTGATTCGCAATGTGTTTTTCCTGTTCGTTTCGTGATTCATCAACCCGTAGCACTATTTCAGTGCCTTCCAGATAATCGCCGTCTGCAAGTGCACGTAGCTGAATATTCAGGGGTTCGACGGGATGGGCACCCAGAAATCCTAACTGTGCCTCATCCAGGAAAAGCTGGTATTCTCCGGGTGGTACGTCCATCATGTAAAAAGTGCCATCGGCAAAAGTGCGCACCGTTTGCTGATAGTCACCCTCCTGCGCTTTAACGCTCACCCGTAGCCCACCTTGCCCTTCCTGTTTCCCGTCTCGCTGGATATACACCGTGCCCTCTATAATTCCTCCCCGGTAGAAAGGGATATCGATGGGCTTATATTGATTTGGATCTGCAATAAAGGAGAACGCATCCTGTAATGGTACAAGACTGGGGTCAGCTATGGCGTTGCGGTTAACAGTAAGGTTGTATCTGTAATAATTCTGAAGCTGGTTAACCCTGAGAATGCTGTCAGATCCTAAAGACATGGTGGCTGTCTTGTCCAGTCGGACGCCACGGAATGGGAGTAGCATATCCCCCTGGTCAAAATTTCCGGAATTGTTGTTGTCGACATACAAGCGGACGGCCGCAGCACTGCGGCCAACCTGCTGGCGATTGCTGAGCTGGATGTGCTGGTTGCGCGTATCCCATCCCAGACTGCCTGTAAAGCTTTGCCGGGCCGCAAATTGTTGGTTTTGATGTAGCACCGTGCTGGCCGTACGAACCCAGTTCAGATCCATCGTGAACCCAATCTGGAAATTTGATCTCCGTTGCAGGAAATCATAAGACCAGCCGGCATTCAGCCTGCCTGTTTTGGCAATAGTTTTGGATAGTTGAAAATCTGCCGTTTGCAGAAGGTTGTTCCGGATATCATACTGAGACTGAAGGCGTAAAAACATGCCTCGCACATTCACAGGAATACCTGGAGAACGTTGGATTGTATATGTCAACGAAGGCGTTAGGATGCCTTCTCCAAAGTGATGATCCCCGCCCTGACTGACTATGTTATCTCGGTAGTTGAGGCGAAGATTGACATTCCCCAGCCGGGTGTTAAAATCAGCCCGGTAACGGGAAATGCGCATGCCATCCAGGATCACCTGGTCGCCGCCAATGCGTAATCCTGATTGCATGCCGAGGAAATGAACAGGCGTATACAGATTGACAGACCATTCACCTGTAGCACCCCGTGAATTCAGTAGACTAATCCCGTCAAAGTGGGTGTATACCAAATTGATATTAACATTATTTGGATACAAAATACTGGATGTCAGTCTGTAAAATTTGTCCGGCGCAAGGTCTGCACTCACCAGGTATTGCTTCGAAATTCGTGCATTAAGGGTGCCATAGTAGGACAATGCATCCGGATCCGGCTGGTCTCCGGTATGTTGTGCGCCCGCAGAGGCGGTTAGCCATTTGCTCAGCCCGGCCGTAATTACCCCATGGCTGATCCAAAGATCCTCAAGGGTATCTGCCGGCATAATTTCACGCTTGCCACTTTGAAGCTGATAGCTCACACTTCCCTTGGGAAGGAATGAAAACGGAACCTGCAGCTGCTTGTCATCCCTGATAACTTCACCTGAAGGGGTGTAGATACGCAACCCGACCCGCGTTGTTCCATAAATAACCGGCACATCAAAGCGATAATAACCCAGCTCATCAGCCCGCCGGAAATCACTGATACGATCATTGATATATAATTCTACTTCCGACTCCGGTTCTGTATTCCCGTCGATCACATAGGTTTCATACATCTGTCTGGGCTCAATCGGCTCATTGGTAATGGCGATACCACGTATGTTCCACGGCTCGATACCACTGGTGTTCATCTGCCCAAGCGTTATCCCGGAGATGTATTCGTTATCACGAATGGCATACCGCCATCGTAAATTGTGAAACTGCTTGTCGCTGTAGCCGTTGGAGTTTTCAACGCCATGCAGGCTTCCCTGCAAATCACCCCCCAGTGCCTCGATGCCTCCCGAAAGGGAGTACCCCAACCCTCTCGACTGAGTGGTGTAATCGGCAACGATGTTGTAGTCCAACATACTGCCGCCCAAAAATTTCCGGTTGCGGTTATGCAGGAGGGGATAAGGTTCGTTGGGCTGTACGGGCCCTTCCATGCGCTTCCTCGCTTTTTCCCTGGCTTTTCGCTCAGTAACAGGGAGTGTATGCGTCGTCTCAAGATGCAGTGACAAATGCATCAGATTGACAGTGAACCGAAGTCCAAATATCTGTTCCAACACCCGTGGATGTATATAGTAGTCCATTTGCCCTATCCTGTAGTCATCCCTTGTAATGGGAATGATCTTGTTTCCCAGCATCACCTGCATGGAGGACAGGTTAATCATGTAGGGCTGGTCGGGACTGAGATAATTGCCACGGATGGTGAAGTGGCGGATGTCCGGTTCATAATGGACCTCCAGGCGGCTGAAGAGCTCCAGGACTGGCAGGAAAGACTGCTGGGTGCGGTGATCAAAAAGGGTGCTGATGTAAACATGCCCTGCATCAGGGTGGCGAAAGCTGAGCAGAACCTCTTCCTCCTGGGCATGGCTGATGACAGGTATCAGGAGCAAAAGTCCTGTCATCCACGTGGTAAGAACGCGATTTTTATGGTGAATGGAATAAAACTTACCTGCCATCTGCAAGGGTTTCAGCTATGGGCCTGATCAATAAAATGACAATTACCCTGCATTGGTAACGACAGAGGTAAGGCATAAAGCCCTGGCTCAAAGATTCTTTGATTACCGCAACGTCACTTTGGACTGATGGATAAACGGAGGTGCCTGTACCAGATCCCCGGCCATCATATCGTTCCGGCGCGTCTCAAAGATGAGCTCAAGGTTGTAGGCTCCGGCTTTGATGCCTTCCAAAGGGAGACTGATGCGACGAATGACATCAAAATAGGCCGTCGTTGTAATCTGTGATTCAGCAACAACCTGGCCTTTACTGTCTTTCAGTTTTGCCACCATGCTACCCAGAAAAGGCGCATTACCGGTCCTCTTGAGATGGGCTTTGATATCGAGGCTGCTGCTGTCAGCAGACGTCTCAACCCTTGTGACCTCCACGCCTGTGCTTACAGGTCCTTTGCGGTAAAATACAGCGGTGACCTGTTCGAAGTTGAAGCTGATGCGTGTGCTGATTCCTTCTTCTGTCGGCTCACTTACTTCCGCCGTTTCAGGTTTGCTCAATACCTTCATACGGGTGAAGAAAAAGCCATCCTTCCGCCTGTGTGCCGGCAGCACCTGGATCCGCACCGTCCGCTGTTCACCGCCCTGCAGGGTGAAGGAACGGGGGAAAGCCCGGATCATCGTGTCAAGGGCAAACATACTATACGCTTCCTGGTCTTCATACTGCATCACCAGGTTGCCTTCGCTGTCGCTGCCAGGATATCCAAAAGAGAAAGTAATGCTGACTTCCTGCGCTTTGTCGCCTTTGTTACTGACGAAGAGGTTACCGACACCGGTGTTCTCATCAATAAAAACAAAACTGGGCGCCAGGGAAATCTGGGCAAGGCCGGAAACAGAGAGGATCAGACTGAACAGGACCATCAGGGTCCCAGGGCGCATGCAGTGCTTCATATGTTTATCGTTTGAACAGGTGATCAAAAATATGCCTTTCTACGCAAGCTTTGTCGTTTAGATACAAGTATTTGTCATTATAAATTAAAAAAAAGGAGGCTGCCCCGGAATTAGTCGGAGCAGCCTCCGTGAAGCGATGATTAGTTGTACGTAGCTGTCAAAGTAATGGTTCCGGTGTAGTTGCCAGCAACCTGACCCGAAGTAGGCTCGACAGTGCCTCCCAGGAATACATCAAAAGAAGTAGCTCCAAAATACGCACTATGAGTACCGGCATTCAGTTCAATGTCAGTAGCAGTGACAGGAGTGAAAGCGAAATCCTGGAGGCCACCTATTTGGAGAAGGCCAAGCTTGGTCGCTGTAACATCATTGTAGTTAATAGCAAGTGAGTTAGTTCCATCACTTAAAGTACTCGGAAGTGTCAGCTGCAGTGTGACATATGTATTTGCACCTTTGGTTACCGTAAAGTGACCCTCCTGCTCTACTCCTGCAAAAGTGCTGGTACCAGCGGTACCCTGAAGAACAGTACCCGTCACACTGATCGATTTATTAACACCAGGTGTTACCATGCCAAACTGTAGATCAGTTACTTTGGTGACATTTACTTGTGCTACAACTTCTGCTTTGGCAGCTATTTGATCATTGTCGGTCTGCTGCGCCATGGCGCTGATACCAAAGCCCATCATCAGGACGAGGGCTGCAAAAATTTTCATTTGTTTCATGTTGTTTGTGTTTTGTTTGGTGATGAATGAATGATTGATTGTTGATTTGGTTTTGCTGATATGGGGACCCTGAGGGCCTTGCATTCTCTTCTGTTCGTTTCGTTCTGTCTGGTTTTGTTATATGTTTTGGTTCGACATCATGGTTAGTTAAATTCGATCTGGATATCAAAATCTCCAGCATACACCGAGAAGGGGTAAGCAGGGAAGCCTGTTCGCATATAGATGTAAACATAGGCATGGTATTCCGGCGGCGGAACCGCCATGAATGTCGCCAGTTTGCGGTCATTACTCAAGGGGAAAATGATTTCAGTAGACTGATTGCCAGTATAATGATGCTTTTTGGGATACTCCAGCGCTGTCTTACCGTCATTGCGGAACGACAAGGCCGTTGAGACTGTGAGGGGATGCATGAGCTCATTTTTAAGCGTCATCGGGGAAAGGAGCCTGACCAATACATGAATGTTTTCCACCGAACTGATGTTGAAAGCAAAGTAACCATGCAGGAACATCTTGCCTGTTTCAGGATCTGTATTGTAAACCATGGATGTTGATTCCAGTGTTTCAATATCCGTGCGCGCCGGAATATTCAGGTTCACCTGAACGAATTGGGCCTGTATGGTGACGGAGGCGAAGACAAGGAAGACGATCCCCGCCCATGCCCGTCTTCCGGGTAGTGGCCTGTCCATAGTGTGATATGTCAGGTTGGCATTCATCGTCAGGGCGTATATTCTTCGTAGGTAACAGAAACGCTGATATCTCCGGTGTACAAACCTGCGGCAGCATTGAAAGGGATGATTCCCAGGTTGCCGTAAATGAACAGGTAGGCAGTTGCTTGCGGACCGCTATAGCCGGCATGTTCGGGAGTTGGGGGAGGTCCCGGAGGTCCGGCTACGCGACGCCGCAGTGGGAAAGTGATGCGGCTGAATCCCTGAGGGATTTCTACTGCCTGTGTTTTGGCCTGGTTCTCATCGACAGCACCCAGGTTCGAATAGGCATACCGCAACTGTAATGGTATCTTGTTGCCGGCATCCAGATCCAGGGTGGGAGGGGCATCAATGGTAACACTCACATCCAGATCCGAACGACCGGTGATGGTTAAAATGGCAGTGGCCGGATCCAGCAGGAGAATCTGGACCATATCCCCTGATGTGATGACGGTTTGCTTATCGTTGAAATTGAGCTCGTCAACCGTGCCGGTATTCAGGTCGATGCCGGATCCACTGTATAAATTGAACTGGATGCGCTGCGCTGCCCCCTTGCCTGGCTGGATACCGGCAAGAAGGACGATAATATATATGTAATAGCGCATTCGCATCTTCTATATGTATTCAAATTCGATGGTAAACTCTCCCGTGTATTGTCCTGGCTGTGCCTGATTCATATCTACCCTGCCTCCCAGCCATAAATAGAACTGCCCTTGCCCGTTGAAACGCATAGGTCGCTCCGCATTATCAATGCGCTCACTGGCCTGCTGGTTGTCTGCAGGAAAACCAAAAACTTCATACTGCATCTTCAGGCTGCCCGCACCTGAAAGATTTTTTAGCAGAACCTCTGACATATATGATACCCTTACCTGGGCGTCCGGCCTTCCCTTAACCAACATGGTGCCCGCCTGGGGGTTGGAGCGGGCCGCAATGTACACCACCCCATCAACCGCCTCTGATTCGTCAATGACCAGGTCGCTCAACGTGACCATCTCGATGGCTGCATGATCAATCACGGTGGCCATGGCTTTAATGGAGACGCTGCTTCCATCCTGGGAATAACCAGATCCAGTCAGCAGGACCAGGGGTAGAAACATCAGTACCAGGCAGGTCCGGAGGGATACTGTAATGTCTGAAATACGGTATGTTATTATAAACTTCATTGGTTTCTTAAAACACTTAATCGAATGACATCCTTAAACCCGGAGGCCGACATCTGTAACAGATATATGCCATCAGCGAGGGAGTTGGCATCCAGGCTAATCTCATGCAGCCCGGCCTCAAACTCCCTGTTGACGGGTTGCTGCAATAACCTTCCCTGCATATCGAACAGCCTGAGAAGAACATGATCAGAAACAGGGAGCGTAAAGCGGACGGTTGTACTACCCCTGAATGGGTTGGGATAATTGGGCAATAATACCGGCTTCAGATCAATGTAGGCGACCTCATCCCCCGGATTTCCTTTCTGAATGATAATGCTGAAAGGGGGAGAGGTTTGCGTACTTTTTATCCTGACATGGTCAGTAACACGGGCGATCCTTTCCGGTAGCGACAAGGGCGCCTCTGCACCAGCATGTTTGGTGCTTCCCTTGGATGAATGGCTGAAGTCATACCGCTGCGTATTGTGCATCGAGATGGCTTTCTTTGAGGAGTGGTCATGCAGACTGATATTCCATTCGGATGGCCATTCGGATGGCAATGACCAGCTCAGACTGTACAAACCTGCCAGGGTTGTTCCATTGACCTGACCTCCAGTATACAAGGGAATATGATAATAGCCGTCTGTGAGCTCCGGAAGGTTATTGATCACCAATGCCTCCCCATGCCGGGGCGAGCTGAGTGTGAATAGCTCCAGCCAGGTATTGTTCAATGGTTGCAGGCGGTAGGCATCCCTGGGATCAGCACCTGTCCTGCCTTCGGGTTCAAAAGTGATGAAGGCTGCTGACTGCATCCCGTTAGCATGCAGTTCCATCCGGATCTCTTGTATTGGGATTGACTGACCAGATTTATAGAATGTTCCATCGGTTGTCTTGGCTTGATGGTTGACGCTCAGGACCGGGTTAATGGCATTGGCACGTACCCAAAAAGCCTGGAAGGGTGCTATTTTCCCGTTGCCCAGATCTCCGGTCACACCATTCCATACTAAAAAGGCGCCAGCGGCAGGATCCCAGATGTATATTGTTGAATCAATGTTGGTTTTGTCCCAGCCTGCAGCGTTATCCCAGTCCAGGGTACTTGCCGACGGATTCCCGATGAGATTCCATCCGGCATTCTGCATGTCTACCCAGGCCACGGATGTATCCGTCTGGGTGGCGGGCGCAGTGTACGAAACCGGAAAAGTGAAAGCAGCCGGGCTGAAAGAATGCTCCGGTCCTTCTGCCGTCATCAACCTCGGTAAAGTATCGTCATAAGTGCCGCCTCCACTGATGCCGGCACCGTCGAAGATGTAGAAATAATAGCCCCTTCCGGCAAGCAGGGATGCTGTGTTCCCGGTTGGAACACGCCAGCCTTCCAGGGTTGTACCGCCATCCGTCTCATCAAACCAGAGAAGGTTGTGTTGTTCGGAAGGATAGGTGGCCCCCGGAAAACCCTGGGTTACAAAGCCGCCAAACATATCTCCATAGGTGGTAGAGACCGGACTGGACAGCATCCGCCAGCCTTTGTTGCCTTCTATCAGCCGTTGGACTTCGAGGTAGGGCTGACTGCTGCTCCGGTTGATATACCGGCTTTTATTCTGAATGATGATCCTGGCTTCGCCGCTGGGTCCGGGTGTTCTCAGAATGGCTCCCTCATCCGCCAGTAATGTGGCTGAATCAGCCAGAATTAAGGTATCATAATGCGTAAGTTGCCCATTTTGGAGTAGGTGCAGGCTGGCATCTTTTTGTAGACGCACATTGTTTTCCTGACCAATGTAATCGCGAACAAAGACAGGGCTTGCAATGTGGACCTGCGTACCGTGGCCGATCACCCATTGCTGACCATAACCGGGCCTGTTGGAGGCCGACAGGAGGACCAGCACCAGATGGATCACATATATTTGCAGCCCTCTCTTCATACTCATTCAGCAATCGTGTACCAGCTTAGGTCACTAACCCTGAGGTTTCCTGTATTAGCAGCTGTGATGAATAGCTCAAAAAAATCATTCTTTTGAATAGTCTCAAAAAATACGACTGTAGAGAAATTGGCATAAGTGTTGACAAAGCGGAAGCCTTGCTCACCATACCTGGTGCCGGAAGCGCCGTTCTGGACAATTGCGACGCGCATATTCCGGTTGTTTGCGCTATTACTGACCGTTCCAGAAACATACATCACCACCGGCCCCTGATGGTCAGATTGGAAGGTGATCCGGTTGCCGTTGACCGTCCACTTAACTGTCTGATAGGTAAAGACAGGGGATGTCGTTGTCAGCGCTACTTTATACCAGTTATTTGCTGTTCCGATAGCAGTGTTGGTCGTATTGGCGGTCACATTCAGCATCGCCCTGGGCTTGGCATCGGGTATGCCGGCGTTGCCAACAATCATTACATTCGCATCCCTTCCATCGGTCCGGGTGAAATCAAACCCATTGTAAAACGTACCGGTGTTGTTCCATGAATTGCTTAAAATATGCAACAGGCTGACGCTCACAAAATCAGCTTCTGTCCTTCGTATTCCTGTCTGGCCAGTGCTGAGGTTGAAGGTACAGCCTGAAATAATGACTGATGCCGTCGTACCGTCGTTCAGGTAGATGGCATTGAGGTTATTCTCAAAAGTAACGTTCTGTATTTGAATCTTTGCTCCGCCAGCAGCACTGTTATCAGACACCTCAACACCGGCCCGGACACTGTTCGTGATGATGGCATCAGTAATATCGACCTGGTGGTTTTTGGGAACCAGGATACCCCTGTTAAAACGATGCAGTCGTATATTTTTAAACCTATGGGCCGTTTGACTGGCTCCATTGAGAAAAAGCGCTGTCTCTCCGGTATTATTGCCGTATCCCGACAAAGTGCTGCCGTCAAAGGCAATGCCGGATAAATCAAGCGCAGAGATGGCTTCAATCATGGGATTATTGGCAAGACCAGTGGCAGCGGTAAACTTCGTAACGGCAGTGCCACTTCCTGAGAGTGAAAGAGGAATGCTCAGATCAACGGTTAGCGTGGATGAGAAGGCGTAGTTTCCCGGGGCAATGCTTGCTGCAACACCTTCCGGGAAAAGGGTGGCATGCAGGTCAATGGTTTCAATAAACTTCGATGGATGATCCCAACTCCCATTTGGCCCTATATAGAATATATCTCCTGTGGCAGGCCCGGTGTGTAGGTATAGCCATCTTCCGCTCTCAACCACAAATTGCTCCACCATACCTGCGGTGAGCAGTACATAATCCCTGTCCTCGATGGCGCTGCTGCCAGGTCCGTAAACAAGAATAAAATCCTGATATACCCCGGCATTCTTCACAAACAGGGTTTTGCCGTCATCTGCGGTCGTAACAGCCGGTAGGGTCAGATTGAGGCGGTAAGACTGGGCAGATCCGGCAGTGGCCACGATGAAGCTTTCATCTATCAGGAGACTACGGCTTGTGCTGGCCTGCGTCGGGAAAATATCAATGGCACCGGTTTCAGCAAGGCGTTCCCAATCACTTCCGGTCCAGTAGTAAAAACCCTTATCGACATTGGTGCCACTAGAGTCGTAGACCAGCATACCTGGGCTTACAGGTGCGGTTAGCGGCAAGGGGCTGGATAAAGAAGTCAATGTTAGACGGGGAGGAAGAAAACCTTTGGACCCGGATTGTAATTCCAGGATGGCATTGGGATTCAGCGTACTGTCATTCGAATCCGAAATCTTTACCTGGCCGTATATTGCCCCGGGCAATACGGCAGAAAATCCGCACAGGATACAAAAGATTATAACCCTGACGGGCTGTAATCCCCATGATGTAAACTTCATAATCCCCCTAATTCTGAAGATACCCAAAAATCAGCGTGCAAACATACTCTTTTTATAAATACCAAGCAATATTTCTATATTAACATTATGTTAATTGCTGATTATCGATATGTGGCCTAAATAAAGGGCTAGCTGAACAGAAAATGGTTGGATACAATGGCGATAAAATAAGGTAATTCGGTAAATGAACCCTTATATATCTATTTTGAATTTAGAATTATGATTGTCATGGAAGACAAGAGGCCGCTGGAACTAATGATTCCAACGGCCTCATACTCTTATTGTTTGTATTAATCAGCAGAGATTATTTTCCAGGACACTGCTTAACAACACTTTCTTTGATATTCTTATGGCCATAATTCTTGTCAAAGCTGTCAGAGAAAGCCTTCGCCAACTTACGCGCTGCTGCCTGATAAGCCTCTTTATCTGTCCAGGTATTCACTGGCATCAGAATTTCTGATGGCACACCCGGGCAGGATTTGGGAACATTCAGGTGGAAAAGCTCGAGCATCTCATATTCGACGTTTTCCAGATCTCCTGACAAAGCGGCATTCACCATGGCCCTGGTCAGGTTGATGTCAATGCGTTTGCCTGTCCCGTAAGCCCCGCCACTCCATCCGGTATTGATCAAATAAACGCTGGTATTGTGCTCCTCCATCTTTTCTCCGAGCATATCGGCGTAAACATCCGGATTGGCAGGCATAAAAGGCTGCCCAAAGAAACGCGAAAA